>Ga0307512_10000144_pt1 | contig 93494 bp, 98 predicted proteins | sample 14_EM_MG_FD_200267 | JGI IMG/M metagenome (GOLD analysis project Ga0307512, IMG submission 200267) | Populus trichocarpa ectomycorrhiza microbial communities from riparian zone in the Pacific Northwest, United States - 14_EM | ecosystem: Host-associated > Plants > Roots > Unclassified | place...
CCCACGAGTAAACCGAGCATCTCACGAAACTGTAGAGGACAAGTATGTCTTATTAGGCTTCGGCTTCGGCTTCTTCTTTAGCTGTTTAGTTACTTGGTTACTTAGTAGCTCACACTCCCCGCATCCCGACCACCGTCAACATCACCACCGCCGTCGCTTCGTCTGGCGTCATCGCTCCCGGATCTATCGCAACGCTGTCCACTGTCACCACCGTCGCCTGCTGCACCCAAGGGGGAGCCATAGTAGATTAGTTCACGGGAATAAGAAGAACAAGAAGAAAAGCGTGCTTTACCAGCGTTTCTCTCGAGAAGTTGACGGTTGCTCAAGGGAAGGGGTTGTTCAACACCACCATCACCAACCACCCCCTGTCCTCTGACGCTGGTCAGGATCCGCCCCACCTCTAGCTCGACCACCCCTCACTCTTGTTCCGTTTCTCCTCGTCACCTACCCAAATACAGCACAACAACCCACCTACCGACCTCCATACCTCCTACTACTTTACCTTTACCACCTGTACACCAGCAATCCTCCATCCATCCATCCATCCAACCATCTTCGAAAAATAACATCCCCTCCTCCTTCTCTTCCTCCGGTTCCTCCAGCATACCGGCGGATACACTCGTTGTTCGCTTGAAATCTCCCGAGACATCTAGACCACCTGGCAGCGAGCGTGTGCCTACTTGGAATTTACTTTCCGGCATTGTCAGAGAGACACTTCCAAAACAGACGGCCCTGGAAGTGTTCAATCAGAACGAACGAGTGTTGCCTCGCACTCTCTCCTACCACATACCACCTACCACTTGTACTCCTGCAGCAATCTGTCACCGGCTCGGCGTTGGAGCCTCTGCACGCACGCATTATCGTAGTGCCTCTAAAACCAACGGCCCGGCTTGCATATATATATATACATACATAACTGGGAATAAGTGCCTGTGTATCGTTTCCAAAGCGACAGCATCATTTAGAAACGACTCAAGTCTCTCCCGAAGAAGGCAGCCTTTCGAAATCCTTACCTGCGAACCCACCCGCCCATCCAACTGCGAACAACTGCAGTAATCCCCCTGACATCTTAATACAATACAACTTATGCCTGCTGCGGATCCCCCAGCCCCAACGGCGGCGATCGCTGCCTCCACAAATGCGAATTCCGCTGCTCCTGAGAGCGTACGTACTATTACCAGAATTATTGTGGCATGGTTATTCTGAGCCGCGGTACTGACTTACCCTTGCACAGACCGAGGACATAGCAGAAATTATCGATACTCAAACCTTCGATCAAATCCGCGAGATGGACGACGATGGCAGTGATGATTTCAGTCGTGCGATTGTTGAAGGATTTTTGGAACAGGCCCAGGACACGTTCGACAAAATGGACCAATCACTGTTTGTGCACCTCGCAAGAACTGTCCGCCTGAAACGACATCGATTACTGACGGATATCATGTCGTCACAGTATTAAGAAAGACTTAGAACAACTGTCCTCTCTAGGGCATTTCCTTAAAGGTTCATCGGCCACGCTCGGCCTCGTTAAGGTTAAGGATTATTGCGAGAAAATCCAGCATTTCGGCGTGAAGAAGGATGCGACGGGTACACAGGACGAACCGGATGACGACAAATGTTTGGAAGCGATCAAGACGGCCTTGACGAGCATGAGGGAGGAATACAACAAGGCTGACAGGTACTTCAAAAGGCTCTACCCCGAGCAGTGAAGTGTACAGTTTGTTTGGCTTCTACATAGCGTATTCCTCTCTTCTTTTTTTCCTCTTCCTTTCTGTCTGTTTCTGGGTTTCCTAGGTTTCATGAAGTGCTTTGCGAACGCTCGGGAACGGCATAGTGATGAGTCTCTTAATAGCAATGGTTCATGTTCGGGTCTTTACGGGGACTTAAATGTCTCGCTATGACCTCTACCTCCTCCTCTTCCTCCTCCGCCGCCACCATACTCACTGTGCAACACTTATTCCAAGTCTCGCCGCCTTCGGTTTCTAATGTCCGCGGTTGGCAACATCGACTTTATGCAGCAGAGGAGGAAGGTTCTATCTCATATTTGCGGGAGAAACTGTTGTGTTTATTTCCTTTGGGATTTGCATTGTAGACGTTGGGAAGGCAGAGAGGGAGGACGGAAGAAATGTTTATTCCTTGTGCAATGGGCTGCAAGCCAGCCAGCTGCTCAGAGTTGTGTGCATACAAATCTTGTCTTTCCTGTTCATGTTAGAAATGAATTTCACCCCCGGTTAGTTCGTAGAATGTAGTAGAGTAAAGCAGCGGGCGGCGACAGCGGGCGTAACCCCGCACTAAATAGGGTGGGTATGTAGGAGCCGGCCACTATGTGATCCGTGCGGAGCACTCTATCAACATATTCTGTTTGCTGTGTCCGAAAATTTTTTTGGGGGGGGACTAGAAATCTACTCCGCTAAATAGGAAAGAGTTCTCGGATGCAAAATAATATTCTAAACCGTTGATCTATTGGTAACAAATATTCCGCCACTGTTCGTTGTCGTTGTCGTCGTTGTCGTCGGTTTTGGCCTTTGTGCAATCTGCACTTTTTTTGATATCATTTTCTATTGCATCTTCGGCCCTGTTCCAGCGTGCGTCATAATGCATGCGCAAAGTCGAGACCATTCTCTCAAACCCAGCCCCAGCCCGGTTTTTTTGTTTTTGGAGCGGTAATCACGGGTATTTTTGTGCTTCTATGATACGGATGACTATATCTTTTTTTGTCGAGAGTGAGCCGGTTTCTACTCTTCCTTTTCTCCCCTTTCGGATGGACGGGACAACACGGAATGGAGTCCTCAGGCTGTCTATCGAGTGATCGACCATGTTGGGTCCTTGCTATTTTGGATTCCCTAGATATCCCAAAAAATAGCGTTGGTGATGTGAGGGGAAGTCCTGGTACGGGGCCATATTTCTCAAAGAATCTACAAAACCTAGCGATATAATTCATATCCGACATCCCCCCGGCCATCTCTATTTGCACTAATATGGGTATGACGCGAATGTTCACGAACATGCATTCTTCCCGCAACATCCTCCTGGTCTAGAGCAGATTCCATCCTCCACCGAGCACTCGGTAAGGCTCTCCATCTGTCTCCTCACATTCTCCACCTCAGTCTTAATAGTCTCATCTGCAAGATCACTGCTCAGCCTCTCCTCAATCCCCTCTTTCACCGTCACGAGCATCCGCTCCTTCATATCTTTGGCAGACAACAACGCCAGCATGAACACCGTGATCTCCGTTTTCCACAGATCATCCGCGGTCTTTAGCTCTTTATACAGAGCTGAATTTTCCGCAAAATACCGGTACAAACGTGCTACGCCCCGTCGGTACTCAGTGTGAGCTTTTGCGCCCTCTGCAGCGTCGAAACTTGGTGATTTAGAGAGTACCGCCAAGGTGGACGGATGTGCGCCTTCGTAGCGGGAGGTAACTGTAGGAAGGCCACTAGGCGATCGCAGGATCTCAGCCAGTGTAGAGACGAGGGATTCGTAGGAAGTTGCGGAGGTAGCAACTTCAGCGAGGGGTGCATAGAGGGAAGGCCAAGTGGGGGTGGTAGCATTAAGTACTAGGAGGGCAGGGGAGGGCTCGGGTTTGGAAGGACGACGAAGGATACAATAGCCCCTTGGCTGATTTGTTTCTGTGTCGTATGGGATAAGGGCCTCGTATAATGTCCGGATGGGAACCCAATAAGAAGGATACCTGCGGGATGTGTTAGCAGCAATCCTTTGAGGGGCTTTATAAAACTCGTACTTGAACCGAGCAACGTCGAGTATCAGCACCATCCCCCCGTTCTCTGAGGTGTATCCACCGGCTGGCGAAAAATGGCCGCTTCCAGTTTGTCCCAGTGACGCTCGAGAATAACTCACGGCAAGGAGTTGGTCCATTGAATGGGTACAGTCCTTGACCGCTTGTTCAAACTCTTCAAACGACCTATCACTGGATCAACCCTTACTCCGCTGCGGGTACCAGAATGGAAGAGCTGACGTTTGATCTGCAAATCGAGTAGTGGCGTCGAGCCCGTTGCACTTAGCTAAACAGCTGGTATTGATCAGTCTCCCCGCTCTAAAATTCTGTATCTGAAGTAACGAACGTAAACTCAGCCAACGTTATGCCGTTTTGCTTCACCCATTCCAGTGGTCTGCAACAATCCAGCATTTCTGCAGTGCGTTAGCATTTGGATCGGGATCTTTAAACCGCCACGCAAACCTTGCGTAAACCACCTGCACCCTGACATTAGCTACCTGTAGTGCAATCTAGAATAGTGGCTTTGGTATACGTACCGCCACGGCTTCCTCCACGTTGCTGCTGGATCTATCTTCAAGGCGTTGAGGATCATGCATAGCGTTCCAAGACCACAAACTAAGGTCTATCAGAAATCAGTGTAACAGGCGACCATGTGGGAAGGTCATACACGCAGGCTCATCTTGCTGTTGATTGTCCGTTAGACCGATGTTGGGCAGTGGCGTAGGCAGAGCTAGCACTTACGGTCAAAAACTGTTGCGAGAGCGGAAAGAACGCCTCAAGACCACCCTCAAGAAGAGCTGCCTTGAATAGCTTCTTCCCTTCAGGTGCGTCATAACCCACAAGCTTGTCTTTTGGTAGCTCTCGCATGTAGAATGATGGCACATTTGGAGGCAGGTGTGGGGGAGCTTGGATGGGCGGGGGCATGATTGTGGTTACAGCCGCTGGAAGTAGAGGTTGTGGTGGGGGTGGGTGGGGAGCTCTCGGTAGCAGTGGCAGAGGCCGTAGTAGTGAGATTGATAAGGATCGGAGCCGTACTGGTTTCGTCACTGTGGTGAACGCCAAGGTGAGGTTGAGGTAGCTTCTTTGCAATAACAGCAAGCTCATTCAGGTTACTATTGCGTGTGGGAGTGAGGTTGTTAAGGACAAGGTAGAGTAGAGTACTAGAGTCGACAAATCTCGAGGCTTATCGCTCGCTGAATGCCCTGGTCGACTCCGCATTTCTAGTGCCGCACACTAAAAAAAGAGCGGCTCCTTTTGGCATAGGCTTTCTGAACAGTCTGGCCGGGTAATGCTTTTTTTCTATCCTGCTTGTGTGGAAGTAAACTTCATGAGTAGCTTCGCCCCGCAGGCTGCGCTCACTATTGTGCTCTGAAGTTGGTGAGAGGCCCACTTGGTTCGAATCGATTTACATTGGTTGGAGATAAACAAGTGCCATGGGAGTTGAATGAAGTGACCAGACAGTGACCAATGCAGAAAGAGGAGGAGGAGGAGGAGTAGGAGCAAGTGTCATGGGTGGGAGTTAGTTTGCTGCAGAAGAGGAGTGAGTCCCATGGTATCGTGTGTGCGACGACATGATGGCCGAGAGCAAGAAAAACCGAGTGACGTGGAGACATTTACACGCAAAAGAGTAGAGCCGGGTAATGAAAGCCGGGTAATGCGAAATTGCTAATACCCTAAAGTAAACTTCAGAGCCCCATGATGTTCATAGCAATTGATCGATACCCGACACAGACCGTAAGAATTCTATTGCGACACAACACCGACGACGCTATATGGCTGAATTACAGTATCAATCAGTCTTGAGGGATCCACAGCTGTTGTAAGCGTTGCTGGGATACTCACCTATCGTTTGCTAATCTGGCATAGCTATTGGATCTTATTTCCGATTTCTGGTGTTATGGTAAACGCGGTCTCCTACAACTCGGCGACTGTGCTGTGTTAAGAGTATTCACAGATCCTTACTGGAGTCCTCCGACATTATGCCGCGGTGCTCATGCAATCCTATCCTCCGAAGCAAGATATCAAAGCAATCCGTGAACAGTTTGTTACACACTGCTCTCCCTCAGCCCTGAATTGCTGACACCATTACTTTGTATCAGGCGCAATCTCCTTCGTGGCATCAACCTGCGTCAAAACTACGACCAAATGTCGTTTCATTCCTTTATCATGCGCAAGAACCACCTGGTGTCGGCCTATAAGCGGGGTGAATACTTGAAGGACCCTGAGAGTGTCGGCAAACCTACCCCGAACCCAATCAGCGATCCTGCAGGGATGGACCAAATGATGAATATGTTGAAGGGGAATATGGCTATGATTGTGCCCCAAACACTAATCATGGGCTGGATCAACGCGTTCTTTAGCGGCTTTGTTATTAGTATGTCGTGTTGATGCATAAGTGGCGAAGAATCTACAACTAATTATCGACATCGTAGTGAAACTTCCGTTTCCACTTACAATCCGATTTAAGTCAATGTTGCAGTCGGGTGTCGCAACCAGAGATTTGGATGTGAGATGGGTGTCCTCATTATCTTGGTTTGCAGCTTCTGTTCTCCATTTCTTCACCATCTGATGAGCCACCGCAGGTACTTCTTAAATCTGTTTGGTCTTCGATCAGTTTTTAACTATCTACTCGGAAGCGATAACTGTACGTTCAAATCCCACCTACGTAGAAATTGATCCGAATGATGTTTTCAATACTAATTCCGTAGCTGCCGATCAAATGGCTGCTCAGATGCAACAAATGACTCCCTCTCACGGTACAAGTATGTTTGGTCCGGGTCAAGACCCCAACAAGATGTATTTGGCTGAGGCAGAGAATCTTCTCGTTGCTGGAGGCCAACATGACTGGGTCTTGAGTGGTGTGGAATCTAGGCTACTTGCACGCTACTTGGAGGGATAAGGGAGTGTTGTATGTAGGGGTTAAGTATTCATCTGCGACATATGTAGTTATATTATTTGCTTTTTATTCAGAATAGCGCTCAGAGAGTAGTCTAGATTCTCTCAAACCTCGCAAGCTTAGCTCATAGGGATCATGTTATTCAGCATAATCCTCTTGACTGCAAGGTACCCATTCATGGATATATCTAGCATAAACCTTCTCTGGTAAAGAATATACCGTAAAAAAGCGCATGGACTTAAAACTACTATGTAGAAAGCACGGATGGCACTCGAATGCGGTTGCTACTCGAATGCCAAGACCCAAGCACAGCACCCCTGTCACCCCATGAAAACATCAAACAATAAGTCCATGAGTTTTCATTATTTTTGCTGGCTTTTAGGATCAAGATGTATCTGAAATATGAGTGGATTTATCAAGTGCAAATTTAATGTATAAGCATGTAGTGGTGGTGCTATAAGCTACTAAAACTCTGAAAGCATATATCTTGGCATTCGAGTAGCGACCACATTCGAGTGCTATCCGTTCTCTCTATGGCAAATAATTAGCCAAACCCAGTTTGTAAAATACGCTAGCCGAATATCTTAAATACGGTATTGTAGCATAACTTTTTCATGACAAAAACTATTAAAGATTTCATCATTATTTAATCAGGTCTATAATTTCCTTGTGCATCTACCTATCTTAATTGTTGAGGGTTGAGAGCTACACCGCAAAATAGAGTGCACAATTAATTCCAGCCTAAATGCCATCGATATGGTGATCTTCAATCTACGTAAGCTTTACTAGGTATTAGATCGATGTATCTTGTTTGCCGGGTGCGTTGGACCCTAACCCACGTTAGCTAACCTTTAACCTTGAAGAAAACGGGCGTTTTGGAGGCCGGCATTTAGTGACATGTAGAATATTCTGGGGAGCACGCTTAGAGTCATGATATAAAGGCGGAGGGTAGGCGGTTATTGGCAGTGAGGCATACTAGAAGACATTGATAGCCCGACAATAGCTATGGCTTGAACGATGTTTGATAGCTTTATATCATTAGCTCGATAGATTGTCGCCTGACGGCCAACTCCCTATCCCCTAACATTAACCCTGAGGCCGACTCCTGTTCACAGCCATGCGCACACCGTGATCTTTCGGCTCTTTAGGGGTCCTTTAACCGATAATAGCTAGTTCTAAACCTCTTTTTCTTCTAAGGCAGAATTCTCCATGCAAACATGGAATATGTGCATCACAGCGTGGTACAGATTCTGCGAATATGGCACGCCTTGACCCGAGAGAGTATAGAGTAGAAGCGGGCAGACCCATCCGAATAGATAGAGTGGGGTGAATCAACCACCATAAGCAGCTCTATAAAAGGCATCACAGACGTTTTGCTCTGGTTCTATTTTACCAGTAACCCAGTACTGCCTTCGATTATGGCCTCTGACCCGCTCCCTCCTTCCTACCCGCACGAAACCGTCCCCGGGTACACCGCTACTGCTGAGTCCGCAGCCTCTAGCACTCTCCTTGCTAGTGGAAGCCCGGCTACTCACGACTCCAAACGCCTTCTCAAATTCTACTTCCAACGGGAAGAACCCTTCCCTCACGCCAGAGCCTGATCGTCACATATTCCCTAGACCCTTCCCTCTGTCGCCCTGTCTACGCCGTGAAATACCATCCGCAGCATATGAATTTCCTATCAGGCACGCCACAACCCGATATTACACTATACCGGGGCGCGGATGCAAACGGACAGGTTGTAACGACGGGAGCAATCAAGTCCTCGATCCTTGGAAAGATGATGGGGGAGATCAAGATGTTTGGGCCAGCGGTGAAGACGTTGCTGCTGCAGAAGGACAAGGCGAAGGCGGTGTGGACTTGGGCCGGACGGCGGTTGTCATGGAATATAGTAGTTTCCATGAAACCGCCTTCGAACGCCGCAGAATACCGACCTACTCCTCCTCCTCTAGATCCTTCGGCACCGAAAGACACGTCGGTGAAGGGGAAATTCAAGGCTGCAATGGCGGAGATACCGGAGGTATTGTTTCACTCTTATAAGGGCGTATTAGAGGCCGAAGCTGGAGTAGAATTGGCAATCTATGAGGATATCTCGCCTCACAACCCACCGATGACGAGACAGTCGACCTACAAAGATGGACACTGGGGACGCTAGAGTTTCTGGACGCTTCTGTTGAGACCAAGTTTCAGGATGCAGCTGTGGCAGCGCTGGTGCTTATGGTCGAGAGGGCAAAGAAGGGAACGCTTAATAGAAAGAGCGGACCAGGTTATATTTTCAATGAATGGGTTGGAGGTGACGGTGGAGGTGTAGTTGGGTAGACGATGATGTTATGATATGTACCTGCTTGTCTTGTGTACCATGGAAACGTTATAATCCAACTGTATTTATCTGCTCAGATCTCGTATTCCCTTGCTCTTGTCGTTGACTCAACTCCGGTAGCAATGGATTTATTTGATCACTGGTTATCACTCGTACCCTAACTTTGAACAGAAGCACATCCTCTAAGTCCATATTGTTACTTCATATCTATCTAAAACCTCAAATCCCAACCAATCTTGGGCCCAATTTTCGGCAGCTCTTCTGCAACACTCTGGACATCCTTATCTCCACGGCCAGAGAGACAAATAACTAGATCTTCATCCGAGTTCATAGTCTTTGCTAGCTCCATACCTCCATAGATTGCATGCGCACTTTCAAGAGCAGGAATAATGCCCTCTAACTCACTCAGGTACTTGAAGCCTTCGAATGCCTGTGCGTCTGTGGCAGCGATAAACTTTGCTCTTTCGGACTCCTTCCAACTTGAGAGCTCGGGTCCCACGCCAGGATAATCCAAGCCGGCCGAGACGGAGTGCGTATCTGAAATCTGCCCTTCTGTGTCTTGAAGAACATAAGTTCTCACACCATGGAGGACGCCAATTTTCCCGCTAGAGAGAGTGGCAGAGTGTCGGAGAGTGTCGATACCGTCACCACCGGCTTCAACGCCAAGAAGTTTTACTGACAAATCTTTGGTGAAAGGGTAGAACATGCCTACGCAGTTCGAACCCCCACCAACACAAGCTACGACCGCATCCGGAAGCTTGCCTCGTAGCTTCTGGAGCTGCTCCTTGGTTTCGTTGCCGATGACGGACTGGAAAGTGCGGACGATGGTCGGGAAGGGATGAGGGCCAATTGCAGAGCCGATGATGTAGTGGGTAGTGGACAGGCGGGTGACCCAGGCGCGGAGAGCTTCATTGACGGCATCTCTCAGGGTGCGGGTTCCAGCTTCGACGGCCACAACTTGTGCACCGAGTAGTTTCATCCGGAAGACGTTGAGGGCCTGTCTTCGGACATCTTCAGCACCCATGTAAACTGTACACTTGAGTCCGAACTTGGCACACACGGTGGCAGTAGCTACTCCGTGCTGACCCGCGCCGGTTTCGGCAATGATTTCTGTCTTTCCAAGACGGCGAGCGAGGAGGATTTGGCCAAGTGCATTGTTGATTTTGTGAGAGCCAGTGTGATTGAGATCCTCACGCTTGAGCCAGATTTTGGCTCCGCCGCAGAGTTTGGTGAGGCGGTCTGCAAATTGAAGGTGGCCAGGTCGTCCCATGTAGGGGTAATAGGAGCGGTATTCTTCCCAGAATTTAGGGTCATTCTGGGCCTGAACAAAGCCAGCTTCAAGTTCTGCAAGACAGTCCATGAGAGATTCTGGGACGTATTGACCTCCGAATTCGCCAAAGCGATCAGGGATAGCCTGAGTTATCTTGGTAAGTAGATTTATTTTACGAAGGAGGAGACTACATACATTGGGGTTGGATTCTCCGCCCGAGTTCAAAGCCTCAATTTGATCAATCAACCCAGGTTCCTTGGGAACATCTGCTTCAGTTATCACGGCGGTGGGGTTGCCGTCAGGCTTGGTCAAAGAAGTAGCCTTGTCGATAGACTCCTGGATTCCAACTTCCCTGACAACTGGGGCAGGTTTTGGATCCCTACCAACAATCTTCGAGCAATACTTCTTCACTGCTTCAAACCGGTCCACAGGTGCGGTCTCGGCGAGCAAAGTGATGAACTGTGATCCAATTACAACACCCTGCGCAATCTCGCCAACAGAAAGGAAGTGTTCCCGGGTGGATACACCGAAGCCAACGGCAACGGGTATATTTCCTGAGTATTCATGGACGCGTTTGCACAGTGCGGGAAGGCCGGTATCAAGGCTTCCTGTAGCGCCAGTAACGCCCATACGCGATACAACGTAGATGAAAGAGTCGGCGATAGAACACAGGAGCTTCATGCGAGTGGGCGAGGTCGAGGGTGCGATGAGTGGTACATAACTCATACTAGAATATTGTTAACAATTAGATAATAGCTCGAAAGCGCATGTACTAGATCATAGGTACCCTTCAGTTGCACAGAATCCCCTAAACTTGATAGCTTCCTCGGGAGGGAAGTCGCAGACAATAAAGCCGTTGGCACCCGCTTCTTTGCAGTCCCGAATGAGTTTCTGCTCGCCATACTGCAGCATGGGGTTATAGTATCCCATAAATAAAACAGGGACGGTAAGGCCTTTTGATCGGGCTTCTCGGAGCATAAGAAGACTCGATCGAATGGACACCCCATTCTTAAGTGAAATCTGTGAACAATAGTCACTATAGAAATTCCCTTACGCAAAAAGTAGTAGGTATTTACAGTGTTCGCTTTCTGAATGGTTGGCCCATCTGCAATTGGGTCTGTAAAAGGTATGCCAAGTTCAATGATGTCTGCGCAATTAATGTATCAGAATGGAGATTCTGCAGAAATGTGCTTCTTTTAGATGACGGCACCTGCACCACCCGCCTCCATTGCCAGCATAATACCCGGTGTCTCTTCAGGTGTAGGATATCCGGCGGTGAAGTATGCGACGAGGGCCCTCTATAATAAGACATGTCATCAGAATTTCGCGTTGTTGCTTCAGAGAGCAGGATAAAGATAAGTCGGATTAATTCATTGGGGAGAATGTAGAGTAATGGCAATAGGAACCGAACGGGGAAAACTCACTCGGTCCTCCCGCTTGCATCTCGCAAATGTCTCTTTTATTCCATCGGCCATACTGTATGATTGGTGAACCTTTGAGTTTGGTCGACACTTATAGTCGGTCTCATTGCGGGGGAAGAAGGTCCTTTTGAAGCTTTGGTGGCGGAGCAGGGTTAGGGATGAATTGGATGTTTTTCCACCACATAATTTCTGTCTGCGCGACATGTGCCGAAATTTGGTGAAATAACACCAAACGAACCAATTTCTAAGTTGGTGATATCTCGGGAACACTCGAGGATTAAAGGTGCCTGGTATAGTGATGACACATCGCGCACGATATGGATAAGCATTTGGTGTTTTTTCACCACAGAATCATAGATTGGCACACTACAGATTGATAAGATGAGATGCTCTTTGAGATAATTTACGATAAGATAATAATTAGCCCTAGTGTGCGGCTCAGAAAAAAAGGTGAAAGTCTCCACCGTTCTACGATCACCAACACTACCGATCACCCGCTGTCTCTTCGGATTATCTTGTATTTCTCACTCCTTACTCTCCGACTGGTCGTGCGCCCAGAATGACCACACGACATCGAATTATCCCCAACCTATGCCTATTTTGCACATTCCATACGAACAGACTGCAATCCCGAACTGTTCAGAGTATCCCGCCATTGAGCGGAGCCCGGCCCTTCTCTGTATCCATAGTGACCTTGGTATGTAGCACTTCTCCTTCTAGGGTCTTGGCTGATTAACATGTGAAAATACAGCGTAAAGAAGGCCACAGAAAAGTCAATAAGATACGCTTTTTGCGTGACACAGGTACCTACAAAACTCGACCAAGAGATGACCTGAGGACCCTACAAGGGAAAGGAGAAATATACAAACCTTTGCAGAGAGATGGCCCAGATAACCTACGAGATGATAGAGATACATCTAGAGGTCGAAGAGAATATGACACCCGCCCCGGGGGTGTACGCAGGGTGGCAGGAAATGTATTCGACCGTAGATTAGATCCGGTGCCCACTCGCCATGAGCTCGAGGAGTATGTGCAGCAAGCCACAGCCAATATGTTTCCCCTCCGATCTTCGGGGACCTACGGTCATCTCTCACAACTCGTCCGTCGGAAGGACATTGATGTTAGGGAGTTACGTACAAAGTGGGAGGAATTTCGCTCCGACGTCCTCGACTCGTTCCACTCCAAAGACCTCGCCGCTTCACGTCCAGACGTCCCATCTTTACGCCATTTGGAAGTATGTTATCGGAAGGGAGGGTTGGCTCAGCTGTCGACCATGTTACAGTTGGCGTTTGTGACGCGTATGGGCTACAAGGACAAGCCATCAAACGTCGTAAAATACATGAACATGGAGATGGCAGCGGATACAAGATTTCCACAGGAGTGGTTCGTCGGTACTAGACAGACGCAGAGAACATGGCATCTTCACGTTGGCCCTACAAACTCGGGAAAAACATATCATGCGCTAAAAAGACTGGAGGAATTGGGGAATGGAATATATGCCGGTCCGTTACGGCTACTTGCTCAGGAGATTTTCGAAAGAATGAATGCCAAAGGAATTCCTTGTAACCTTGTAATGGGTGACGACGTGAGGGTTGTGGATGAGCATGCCACCGTCTTGAGCAGTACTATGGAGATGGTGGATCTGAACAAGGAGGTGGATGTCTGTGTTATCGACGAAATTCAAATGATCGGCGATGAAGATCGAGGATGGGCATGGACGGAGGCTGTGTTGGGTGTCAAGGCGAAGGAGCTCCATTTATGTGGCGAGGAGAGAACGGTTGATCTGATTCGGAGGCTTGCCGCAAGTGTGGGTGACAAGCTTATAATTCATCGTTACACACGTTTGGGCCCTTTGGAGGTAGAGACTGAAAGTCTCGACGGTGATCTGACAAAGGTCCAAAAGGGCGATTGCGTCGTAACCTTCTCACGGCGTAACATCTTTGCAATGAAGAGGAGCATTGAAGAAAAGACAGGAAAGAGGTGCGCAGTCATTTATGGATCATTGCCGCCAGAGACACGGAGTATGCAGGCTCGGTTATTCAATGACGAGAACACCGATTACGATATTCTAGTAGCTTCCGATGCAGTAGGCATGGGACTGAATCTGTACGTTGTCTTTCCAATCCACCTTCCACAACTTCCTAGGCTCATATGGTTTCAGGAGCATCAAACGAGTAATCTTCGAAGCAGTTGAGAAGTGGAATGGTGAAAGGACAGTTGGCATCCCGATACCTTCAATCAAGCAGATTGCTGGACGAGCGGGACGCTACAAGGTCCCTGGTCGTGTAGATGCCCAGGTAAAACCGGACAAAACTTCCACCCCGCTTCCTCCGACACCACAAGTCGGCTACGTGACAACCCTGGATCAATCAGATCTGAAAGCCGTCCGAAGAGCCCTTACTACGGATGTAAAACCCATTAAAACTGCTGGTGTGCTTCCGCTCACCCACCATATCGAGCTTTTCGCTGCACAGTTCCAGCCAGAGATACCGTTCAGCAAGATCCTCAGGCAGTTAGAAAATTATATAAGAACATCGGATCTTTTCCATCCCTGCAGCTTGAAAGAAAGCATTGAGATTGCTCAGTTGTTTGATGATATCCTAGACCTTACCGTGTCGGACAGAATGACCTTTATCATGGCACCTGTTGGAAGGGATCCTAAAACAAAACAAGCAGTCAAGAAAATGGCTGAGTGTGTGGCTTACAATACCGACGGGAGCATTTTGCGTATCAGTGATATTGATTTGGAAGCGCTTGATATTACGCCAAGGACTATTATTGATCTCCAGAGGCTAGAGGCTTTGCATAAAGCACTGATTGTCTATCTCTGGCTATCGTAAGTCTTTCTCGGTCATCCTTATATATATGCAGTTCTAAGATGGAGCAGATACCGTTTCCCGGCAACCTTCCACCCACGCGAAACAGCCCAGGAGCTCAAAGCGCTATGTGAAGAAAAAATTGAGATTGGTCTCAAGGCTGTTAGATTTACTAGAAAGAAGCTTACACGCGGAAAAAGAGCAGCTAACACTATTGCCGAATCCTTAGATCAGAATTCTATGGCGAATTTAGAAGAGGATAAGATTGAGCCTGATCCGCACGTTGAGAAGAAAGATTCCTTTGACGAGCAGGTACTCATTGAGCAGGCGGAGCTGGAGGAACAGAGATTATAGAGGGATGTACGATATTCTGTCCTTTTTTTGCGTGGGTCTCATATTAGGCGATTGAATGGGATATGAGAATATGTAAATTATGTATGTATTATAACTGGAAGGGAAGAGGGCTGTCAAGTCTGGGGGAGTTCATTGCTGCTTTTGGTTATGAGTGGGCTATGCGGAAATAAATAGAAGATAGCCATGAAGCTTCAGTACCATTTGTCAACGTCCTCTTTTACGGGCTATCACTACTGTACTACTGTGTCTCTTGTCTATAATGGTAAAATTTTATTATTACCGTATTCAATTCGCTATGAACTCACTCAAAACGGAAAACCCAAACCATACTCCAACGTAAATACAGAGCAACCCAGCTTCCAACCTCGAAACCAAAACACCTTTATAACGCTACAAATACAAATATGTTTTTCACCACTACCGCCCACCTCTCTGCTCTTCTAGAAAGGCAAAAGAACTAGTGCTACCAGTTCCACGTCCTGCTTGCCGCTGAGAACACAGGTGGCTTCCACTGTAGATTCTCGGGATTGAGTGTGCGATATCCCCCCTTCACCCTTTGCCTCTCCTTTTGCCGTTCTTTCTGTGCTAATATTGCGTCGGTGAGGACTATTACATGCTGGCCCTTCTGTTTCACTTTGTCAACTCCATTTTCATCCAAGGGAACGGGCTTGCATACATAATACTTCAACATGTTGAGATTCTGCAGGGTGTGAATAACATCTTGGGTGGTCATAGCGCTCATACCTGCCAACTCATCGATCGTAATTTCTCCCTTTGCGTCCAGGAGAAGGTCTACGATAGTATCTTGCCAATACGCACGGTACGACAACAACCCCAAATCTGAAAGCGGTTTTTCTGGAGAGCCAAGTTTTGACTCGCGCTTTGAGAGCTCGTATGAAAAGGCGATTAAAAGCTTTCCGTAACCGTGGCGTTGGTATTGGGGGAGAGTGAGGATACACGCTACGTTGTAGCCCTCGGCTGATTCTTTCTCTTTGCTAAAATAACCGATGAGGTGGCAGCCATAATCGTCGCGGACTACCATGCAGTAAAAGAGGAAGGGGTCTACATCGTAGTAGAGAGTTTTGTGGTCAAGGAAGCATTTAGACAGTAGGCACAGGTTGCGACACCAGGTTCTTTGTCTCCGCCCATCGATTTCGAAAAATGAAACGTTTTGGTCGCGGTAGATTTCGTTTCCTGGAGGATGGAGGAGGTTGCATTTGCTTCGGTGTCTTTCGAAACGGTGGGAAGACCCATAGTAGCTGAGACAGAATTCGCAGATGTAGACCACATCCTCTTCCGTGTATTCCACTGGGTAAGGGGAGAAATACCACGGCTCCAGCTCGTATTTTCCCATCTGGATCTTGGATAAATTACGGACTCGGGAGATCTCATGCGCTGATTGTGTCATCGATCCACTCGTTCGGAGCTTCTCAATCTCGTTCTCTTTGCTGAAACCCTCAGGCTGTCGGAATTCCCCATTCACCTTCGCCGCCTGTGTACGCGCTGCAGCAGTATCGGCAGAAAGCCCATCATCATCCTCCATATCCACATCTGGACTCCCAACATCCCCACCGATATTCTCGCTCTGAATGACCAGCGCATCACCCTCCAATCCCACGGTAGGGCGTCGCGGACGAGCAGGCGGCTTCGGCGTTGTCGGGCCAAGGGAATCCCCTCTTCCAGCCTTCGGACGCTTCTGAGCCCTCCCACCCCCCTCGCGCGGAGTATCAACTTTTGACGCTTTCCCTTTCTTTTCGGTTTTCTTTGCGGGCTTGTCGGGGCGCGGCCATTCGACTTCCCGAGAGAGATCAAGGCGATCTGGTGTAACCCACTCGTCAAGCCGCTTGTTGAATTCATTGTAGTGAACGTAGTAGTACGGGGAGTCTTTACGAGTAGCGATTGAGAGAATCTCGGCGATCCGGTGTTCGCTGGAGGAGGTGTGAAAGACGTAGAGTTTTACACCTACACTACGCCCAGATCAGCAGCAATCACCGAAAGAAAGAAAACGAAGTCATACCGAAGCTGCGATAATGTAGCCATAGACTTCTCGCCAGAAACATTTTCGGGTGGCGCTGATGGCGCAGCCGGAGTCGATGGAGCTGTATAACTGGGCCCGCTGGAGGTCATGGTTGTTAGTATAGTGTGAAGTATGTAGTTGTTCACGTTGCTAGAGCTTGAACGGAACTATAAGCCTGGTCACTGGGCCAGCGCCTTGGCATCATCATAAGCACAAGCGCAAAGCGATCCTTGTACCAGGGATCTGAAGGATCTTGGCACGCTATATGGCGGCGAACGAAGTCGTGACTTCTTCTCTACCACCATTTGCTCACTCAAACCACCGATGCTCACCTCTTCCTTCCACAATGCTCTTTACAATTACCATCAAATCACTAGCATCCTTCTCCGCTTTGTACATAGTGTTTCTCAAATAAATCGACTTTCACGATCCTCCTCCCTTCTATCCTGCACAGAACCGCGCAACTTAATTTGCCCTTCCACTCTGGTACATCTGATCTGATGCTTTCCTCTCGTGGAAGTATCTGTTTGTGATGGCAGGAGTTCTGATCAATGGAAGGTCATTTAGTCTCTGCGCGAAGAATCAGCGTTTTTTACTACCTAGGTGGTCTTCATTCTGAAGCTTAAACGATGAACTCTTTTCGTTTGTCCTCCTACTCAGTTGCTCTGTGTTTTAATATGGGGTGAATTGTAGGGTGGGAGGCGAATGGAGTTTAGAAATATCATATCTAGCGGCAGAAAGCAGCTTTAATAATACGCATATTAATTCCACATATGTTCCATCCAAAACGCCTCCAAATATAAATCCTACGTTTACAGGGTCTTCCCAAAAATCTCTTCGTACCCAGCGGCACCCTTAATGCCGTCCTTATCCTTCGCTCCCATAAGACAAATAGCGACTCGATTTACCTCCACCTCCTTAACAAACACCCTCTCCCCAAACTCTTGTACAAGGTCTCGGACATCCAGAGTAATCTGCCGCCCCTTATTCTTTCTTCCACCCTTCTTCGCATAAACCGTGTTCAATACTGTTACGTGCAATCTTAGCTCCCGGCTCTCGTCTTGTATCAACCCTTCCGCAATGAAGCATTTTCTGAGTGCATTTGTGAAGGGGAGAAGTCGATTTGTCGGGTCATATGGGACGGTATATAGTACCGATGTTTTGTTCGGAGGGCCCATTGTGGCAAGGCCTTGCAGTGACACCCTGAATGACATAGGCGCTTTAGGATCTAGTAACTCCGCCATATTGTCAATAGTAGTAACCTCCTGCAAAAGCGCATCCATGTCGGTGGATTTCAATAACTCGACGGCGCGCTCAACCATCTCAGCGGAAGTGAGAGACATCACGCCCAGCGTGAGATGTGCCGCTCGTGCTGGCCGTATAGCTCCAGAGGGGATGTTAAGTGAAGGGAAATACGTAGAGATATCATTGGTGAGGATGTCGATGGAGGTTTGGAGATCTGGCGCATGGTGGAGGGGGAGAGAGAGGAAGTGTGTGAATGGCTTCTTCGGTTTTCTGGGAGTGGGGTTTGTCGTAGCGGTGGTTGGTGAGGGTAGTAGGAGAACGCCGCCTGCACTGTCGCCATCTGAATCTTGAGGCATTGAGTCGCGACGGTAGGTATGACGGATGTAAGCCTGTAGAGGTATGACGAAAATCACTGATTTTGAGGTTGTAAAAGGAGTTCTTGTGTGGTGTTGATTACCGAATCCCATATTCAATATTGACTTTCCTCATACCCCTATAACCGTCATACCTACCATCGCGACTCTACTTTGTGCTTTAAGATTCATTAATATTACTACCTCTTAAGTACTTAAGAAGTAGGTAGTACTATACGATGGTAGATGATGAACTTCATGAAGTTAGTTTTACGTTTGTCACCGTAGGCACGTGGTAACACAAATCTACCCAACCACCATTAAATAAATAATATCACCAAGATACCAAGGCTTTACTGTGATCTTTGGCTTTCTTCAAGAGAGATTCGAGTTTGAAGTAGAGGTATTTTGATCAATTCTCTTTTCGTTTGCGGCAATTCCGGTCATACAATACTTAAGAAGTAGGTGGTAGACGCCTCCGAGTCACAACCCGATTCGATGTCTGCATCCCAACACCATTGGACGCCTGCGGAAGAGTCACTGAAATTACCCAGGCAGCAGTCCTCACTAACCGGTGAACAATAAATACACGAGAAAATTAACCCAGAGAGACCACCATCACTACCATCACCACCTTCACTTCCACAATCATAATTACCACAATCACCGCTTCGATGGAAGATCTTCAAGCCCCGGATATTGCTGGGACAGAAAAAATTCTCAGCGAAAATGCAATCGTTGCGAAACCACGTAACTACCAGATCGAGATGCTGGAGCAGAGTTTGCAAAGAAATATCATAGTTGCAGTGAGTGCCGGACGGCCGACGTGAGGTTTAAATTCTAATGGGTATACGTAGATGGATACCGGTTCCGGCAAGACTCATGTGTGAGGACTCGACTTTCATTCCATTTACAATTTCAACGTGATTGGTTATGAGAAGTTCTGAAGGAAACTGATTCAGCGAACAGAGCTGTGTTGCGCATTCGCAAGGAATTAGAGAAAGGCGACAAGAGGGTACAAATTCCCTCAACAGTGTAAGGGTTTATCTTTGCTTATGCGCCTGTTTTTATCAGATATCATGGTTTCTTTGCCCAGGAGTGGATTTGGCCAAACAACAGTTCAAGGTTTTGAAGGAATCCATACATGGTGTCCACATGCAGTTCCTCGTTGGAGCGAGTGGAGTGGACCGTTGGAGCAATCAAGAGGTGTGGGATGAAGTTTTGGGACCTAAGGAAGCAGTGATCGTGAGCACACATCAGGTACTAGCTGATGCACTGGGCCACGGGTTTGTATCCATGGATCGTATCGGACTATTAATCTTTGATGAAGGTAGGTGGTATTACTTGGGGAGTCGCCGGTGAAAGCTAACCACAATATCTCCAGCACATCATTGTGTTCAATTCCATCCAGCACGAATGATCATGGAGAACTTTTACCACCCACGAAAAGAGAAGGGGCATTATGTTCCGGCTGTCCTCGGATTAACTGCGAGTCCAGTCATGAAAGCCGATCCCCGGCAGTTGGTGTATGAAATCCTGTATCTTCCGTATGCGTATCCAGATGCTAATACACCCCCAAGAAAAATTGAGGCGAACCTCGACGCCATTGCCCGGACTCCAGTTTTGAATCGTGAGGAGTTGATGAAATATGTTCACGTTCCGAAATTGAAAATTGTCTATTATGGGTGGGACCCAATTGCGGCAATACTCTCCAGCTCCAAATCTCCATCAGCAGCGCAGCCATATGAAGGTACCATCCAGGCACCCCATAAAACTACTATCCAGCCGCCCGATAAACCGGTTACAGGAGGATGGGCAAAACATCTCGATCTCTCGCAGAATCTTGATTTGGACTTAGGAGAACCCTTTCGGATACCTGGGTTTGTTGGTCTCGAAAGAGCGAATGCTCCATCCAAACCAAATACAATGTCGACCGAGCAAGTCGATGGCCGGAACAAACGGAGTGCCGATCAATCTGGTCTTTCGGAACCACCTAGTTTCAAAAGGTCGATAGCACCAAAACCGGCCTCTCACGATGAGGACTATGAGTCAATTGACCCACTCACGAGCGAGCCGGTTGCAGAGGATTATGACGATGACCATGCACTCACGAGCGAGCCGGTTGCAGAGGATTATGATGATGACCATGCACTCATGAGCGAGCCGATTGCAGAGGATTATGACGATGACGATGATGATGAATTCGAGTGCATCGACCCTGTTACTCTAGAGGTGGTCTCACCACAACAACAACAAACCACTCAAAATCATCAGGGCCGCCATTTTGAGCGAATTCCCGATGATGTCTCGGACGATTGTGAAGAGGTTAACCCTGAAATTGATTATCCAGTTTCAAGGTCGAACATTCCTGAGCCCACCGCAAGCACAAGCCGAGCCCTCGAATCTCTACGCTCTGTGTATGGGAGTATGGACATCCGCAAAGATCCATACATCCTTAAGCTACAGAGTAGCGAAGAAGAATCGAAACGAATTCGCGCAATAAATTTGATTGCGACTCAAAGAACCTATTGTCACGAACAAATTAGACAACTGGTCAACAAAGCAACTCACTTGCTCGAAGAGTATGGTGAGTGGGCAGCGGACTGGTTCATACGCGAAGCAATCCAGAAATTCCAAAAGCAGAACTTGCTCGATGGTGAGGAGTTATCTGACCTTGAAGGCACTGAGGATAACGATGAGTCTATGAGTGGTGACGAACACCAGTATCTTGTCACCTTGTTGAGACAAGTATCGCTACCCGATCACTTGGGCCCGGTAGAGGATGGTATCACACCAAAAGTCAAAAAACTCATAGAGATACTTCTCAAAGAATATGATGAGGAGAAGAGCCGGGCCCAGGGTGAGTTCTCTGCGCTCGTTTTTGTGGAACAACGGGTTGGCGTGCTGGCTTTGGCGGAAATCATCAAAATCCACCCCAAAACCAAGGCATACTTACGACCAGGTACAATGGTAGGATCTTCTGGTTTTGAGAAATGTCTTCGGTTCCTGCGCGACCTTACGGGGAAGAACCAAGATAAAACTCTCGATGATTTCCGCGAGGGTAAGAGGAATCTTATTGTGGCCACCTCTGTCATTGAAGAAGGACTTGATATCCAAGATTGCCATCTCGTTGTTTGCTTTTATCCTCCTCGGAACTTGAAGAGCTTTGTACAGCGCCGAGGCAGAGCGCGGAGAGTCGAAAGCTCGTATATCATCATGTATAAGCAGAACTCGGGCACGACTAAGGCTGAGGAATTTGAAGCATTGGAGAAGGAAATGGTCAAAACGTACTCCGATCCTTTAAGAGAGCTTGGGGATCCAGAGGAGGAGGTACTGGAGGAAGAAGGACAGGATCGGAAGATGAGGATCGAAACCACGGGGTAAGCAGCTCATAAGAACTTTCTCGGAAATAATATTTTTCTGACCTTTCCCAGAGCATTACTTACACTAGAAAATTCCGTACCTCACCTCTATCATTTCTGTGCATGTTTACCAGCTCAGGAGTTTGTGGACTTGCGTCCGGATTTCCGAACGACTAAGCATGCGGCGGGAACAACCTCGGCGGCATGGACAGCAGAAGTGGTCCTTCCGATAAATATCCATGCTGATATTCGTCGCTTTTCCTCCATCAAAACATGGAAGAGTGAGAAATGGGCTAAAAGAGATGTTGCTTTCGAAGCAGTCCAGACTCTCCACTCCGTCGGGCAGTTAGATGATAATCTCATGCCTCTAGTTAAAAAGGAGCTTCAAAGCCTCCAAGAAGCGCAGAAAAGGGCCCCAAAAGCAATAGTTGAACACCAAACCGATGCTTGGCGGTCAGTTGGTAAGCGCTGGGATAAAACAAAAGAAGTATATTTCAGCACTATTGAGATGACGTTCTCCTCTGGGGAATATGTCGCCATCGATATGTTGCTTCCACTGCGAATACCCGAAGTCGAGGATCTGCAACTCTACTGGTCCCTTGAAGAGACCGTGAAAGTCACATTTGGTCGGCCGATTGCAAAGTCGCTCACGGAGATCCCAGAACTCCTCAATCGGGCCAGGAATGCCACCTACCGATTGCTGCGAAACGTTCACGTGAAGGCGACTGCCAACAAGTCTGATTTTGCGTATCTTTTTCTTCCGCAGGTAGGAGAAACATGGGATCAATACCCGGAGACGCAAATCAACGCACTAGAAGCATTCGGAAAAGACATTGAAATAGGTATAATCCGTGAGCGTAATGACGAAACCGGCCTTGGTGCTCGGTTTATTTTCGAGCAGTGGAGGACCGACCTCAATCCACTTGAGTTATCACCCCACCTCGAGGGCAATCTTGCTCACCAGCCGGTCATTGAAGCATCAAAGCTCACTAGGCGACGGGATTTCTTGCACGAGGAGGCTGGCCAAAGGAGGAGTGAGAAGACGATTTTTCTTTTACCTAGTAATCATCTCATGGATACACTACCCTGGAAATTCTCCAGGATGGCGCTACTGCTTCCGTTTGCTATTGATCGAATGGAGAAAGCTTTATTGGCGGAGGATTTGAAGCGGAATCTGAAGATGGAGTGGCTACCTACAAATTTAACGGTGCATGCAATCACTGCCTCTTCAACAAGAGATCCGGTGGACTATCAACGACTCGAATTCCTTGGAGATTCTGTTCTCAAGGTACTGGCGTCCGTCTGTTTATTTGATCAACATCGAGACTGGCACGAAGGCTATCTTGCAGGCGCCAAAGATCGAATAGTGTCTAACACTACATCTTCAAAGGGTGCTATTGCGGCACATCTGAGTAGGTGGATAGTCACAAAACCATTTACTGGTCAGAAGTGGAAGCCGAAGTATATTTTCTCTTCTACTCCAGACCAAGACAATGTGGAGACCAAGTCACTATCGACAAAGGTTCTTGCGGACGTCGTCGAGGCTCTGATTGGTGTCGCGTTTCTCTCTAAAGGTTATGCTGGCGCTACGGAATGCTGCTCGGCTTTTGACTTCGGGAAAGGTGTGGAATGGAAGCCAATGGACGTCCTTATACAGAATCTCGCTACAGCCGCTGAAGAAAATTCGAGGAAATACCACGGACGGTATCCATCCAACTTTGCAGATCTGGAATCATTTCTTGGGTACACGTTCAAGAATAAAGCTCTTCTCCTTGAAGCACTGACGCATCTTTCCAACGGCGGAGATTCCATCAGCACGTCTTATCAGCGCCTCGAGTTCCTTGGAGATGCTTTACTGGATATTGTCATCGTGGATAAATTGTACCATTCGCCGAGAAAGGAGCTGTCCCATATCGACATGCATCACCTCAAGTCTACCTGTGTAAATGCTGGCTTCCTTGCATTCCTGTGTATGGGCGCCATAGTTGAGGTTGAGCGACCAGATGTGGTAGGCGGGGGCAAAATCCAGCGGAAAATACAGGAATGCCCTCTATACGGGTATCTTCGACACAGTAACCTCGAAATCACCCGCGCAGATAAGCTCTGCCATCAACGATATCTGCTACTTAAAGACTCCATCTCCCAACAACTTGAGACGGGGGAAGAATATCCATGGACAGATCTTACAAAACTCGACGCGCCAAAGCATATGTCTGATATCATTGAATCCCTGATTGCTGCTCTGTGGGTGGATTCGAACGGCGATTTTGGTCTGGTAGAGAAATTTATCGAGAAGCTAGGTATCCTCAAAGTGCTAGAGAGGTTAGTCAGAGATGGGGTGGAGGCGGATCATCCCATGAGTAGGTTTGGGAGGTATGTGGCAGGAGAAGGAAGGCATGGCGTTGTGAAATACCACGCGGAGTGTGTAGAACGCGAGGGACGACCCAGAACGTGGGATTGTGAGGTCAAGGTTAACGACCGCCCTATTGTGAAGGTGGAGGATGCCACAAATAGCCAGCACGCGAAGACTTGGGCTGCGCAATTGGGGTTGGTGATTGTGACGAAGGAGGTGAAGGAGCAAAATGCAAAAGCTGCGGAAGAGAAAGCACGGAAGGAGGAGGAGGAGGGGTGGGAGAGGGGTGAAAGTATGGAATGGACCGGCGAGACGGATACAGATGAGTATCGGTCTGCGCCCGAGAATCAGGAAGGGAGCAGGAGCGAGGATGAAGAGGAAGGAAGCGGGAACGAGAGCAAGGATGATGTCAACTGTACTTTCAATTTGGCTTATTAGGTATGGGGGTTTTCTTTTGTAATGCCGCTATGTTTTATTTGTGCTTGTCATTATTTTATTTTGTTCGATGGCGTCGTACCGAATGTTTATACATGATCGATACTGAAAGACGGAATCTTTGGAACCACAATCCTCGCTTGCACAACAGCTTGAATCTCATGACTACACCTCCACATGTTCCATATCACCCTCACTACCACCACCAATTGAAGCTCCGGAATTCTGCTGATCGAAGGCAATCGAGTGATGGGCTATGATGATACCCTTTGGTTCCATTTTAATTATCCTATTCACAGCTTTCAATGCTGAAGTTGTGGCCACTAGATAGCCGAGATAGAGTCCAGATATTCTACCCTGACTAGAAAAATGGAATCCTGTATGAAGTCGTCTGGCAGGAGGCTTTTACTGCTCGCCATGGCCCGAAATCAGTCCCCATCACAATTCTAACATGTGGCCTATACTTTCTGTTGCGATTCCCGACAAATCTAAAATGTCACCGTCATCGGTAAACATAAAGACACTGGTGATTCTTCATTGGTAATGAAACGCTGGAGGGGTCAGGTTCTGAAGTTCAACTGTTTGTTCGTGGATTGAGTCCGGGGCGACGGTAAACGCAAAAGAGAACGGCGTCTCGGAACGATGGAATTTCCCGATCTCGATGATAGCTCGGGTTTCGGTGACTTCCGGAAGACAAAAGACAAGCTGGGGCAGCTCTGCGCGCTTACATAAGCTACCGGAACAGCCAATCACGGGGCATGGGATTACCCCCGTTGTTTGTGGCGGCAGCCAGCCGCAAAAATTTCAGGAAGCCCGTCAAACGCCCTCCATAAAAGCTACCTCATCTCTTCCCACTCTCACCCAATTCACTCACTCACTCACTCATCCACGCCTTCACTCTCACGACTTCACGCTCACTCACTTACTCACTCACGACTTTTCGTCCTTATACTCTCGCATACATAATGGGTTTCGCTGAAGGTACGTTACTTCCTACTTCGCATCGCGGCTGCAGCAAGATGGCGGTAGTTCTCAACAAAGCCACAATCGTCTTTGTCTCGTCTTTGCGCTCCCACCGCCTTGTCTCGCTCGACCACTACCGCTGGCCCACCCATTGAATCTCCAACAACTTATTAACGTTCCTCTTTCTGTAGGTAACTCCGCAAAAGGCGCCAAGCTCTTCAAGACTCGCTGTGAGCAGTGTCACACCGTCGAGCAGGGTGGTGCCAACAAGATCGGTCCCTCTTTGTTCGGTCTCTTCGGCCGCAAGTCTGGCCAGGTTGAGGGTTTCACTTATACCGATGCCAACAAGCAGAAGGGTGTTGAATGGAACGAGAACACCTTGGTTTGTGCCCGATGCCCCTTTTTGGTACTAATAGAAGCTGTTGCTAACTGGCACTTTACAGTTCGAGTACCTCGAGAACCCAAAGAAGTACATTCCCGGCACCAAGATGGCCTTCGGAGGTCTCAAGAAGGCGAACGACCGTAACGACCTGATCACCTACCTCAAGGAGTCCACCAAATAAAGTTCTCGCCTTGTTGCGTACTCGTCGTTAAAAATACCCTCGACCACATCCCCGACTACCTCCATCCTACCAATCTTTTCTCCTCTAGACCAACATCACCATCACCATGCTTTGTCTCATAGACCACTCCACTCGAATTGTACACAAAATAGAAAGCGGCTCGGAAATGGGTTTTGGGTTCATTTTTCATATTTCATTCTCCTGTTTGGACGGGAACAGCGGATGTTTGATGTAGAACGCTTCCTTTCCGTCCTATTCTATGATGTATAAGTAGAATCACTTTTCGGTGTTCATTTTCTTTGTTGGACGTCTCTAACAGGCGTCGGGTGGGGATAATGGATATTTTTCCATATACATACTTTGTTCCAAGATTTTCGCCTGGTGGACAACCTTGACTTTTCGGCTACGTCATTACTTCGATATCTCCACCGGATAAACTGCAGGTAACCTTTGGGGCGAGCTTATTCACTAGAAAATATGTCCCCATTCTCCCTATTGATGGAACTTTTAGCTACCTAAGTAACTAACTCGGCAATGAATAATTGCAATTCATTCCAAAGAGTGTTCAGCGTCAATGATTTGATTTCTCTAACGGATTTTGCGGCTAGCAATGCGATAGGGTGACCTAGATTGACGCCAGTAAGCTGCGATGGTGACAGCAGAGCACGGTCCCTCTCGTGATCGATGAATGACCCGAGTCTTCTCATTGAACAGTAGATGGTGAAATGAAGTACAGGGGGAAGGGCTGGGTATCGGCATTTACTGAAACCGGGAGAAATCGATCGATGGGCCGGGACCGACGGGCGGGAGACGGCTGCTTATTTCTGACGTCGGTTGGTTGGATGGATTATTATTGGATGGCGAATCATTACTCATGATGGAGTGTTCAACAATTATCCACAACCATCCCCATGTTCAAGCAACAGAGTTCTGTTCATATCAACTCTTAGTATGCACTCAAATGTCGAGGTGGAGGTTTAGTCTGGATTCTCTCAAACCTCGCAAGCTCTTACAACCGAGCTTACGAGGTTTGAGAGAATCCAGACTAGTGAAGGTTCACTTATCCCAACCATTACCATTAGATACGAAAACCGGGAAAATAACCATCAGCGTCTTTTCATCAGCACCTTACTCCCTCACGCGCTATGCAAAAGAAGTACAAACCAACCCTATATCCACAAGAAACCATGATCACCTCACACTTCCCAAACAGAAAGAAAATTTCAATAAGAACCAAAAAAAAAAGAACCAAAATACTCCCAGGTATCTCTCAAATCTCCAACCCGAAAAAAGCGATACTCAAAGCTTCCACAAAGGCTTATCACTCCTCCCCTCCTTCCTTATCTTTGCATTCTCGGCCTTATACCACGCCCTCAATATCAACGACGCCGTCGCACCCAACAACAACATCCCCACATTGACCCAGTGCCCAGTTGGATACCCGCCCGCTTGCTCTTCCTTCCGGTATATCCACACACCCACAATCTGCCCCGGCGCCCCGAAACTCACATTCAGAGCGATCGCCAACCCTGTTGCGCTTGTGGAGTGCAGATTCCCACTCAACCACCCGAGTAAGGGCGCAATGCATGCAAATGAGCCCGAACAGGCTAGGATGAAGCAGCCGTAGCGGGTGAGGTAGCGATCTGGAGGGAGGATGGCAGAGACGAGGAAACCAATGGCGCCCAGGATCATGCATGCGGCTGAGTTGAGGGCGCGCGCATTGTAGTGGTCGCTAGTAAAGGCGATGATGATGGTAAAAACGTATGAAACGGCCCAGGGAGGGATTGTCATCAGTTGTGCTTGGAGGGAAGAGTAACCGAGGCCGTTCACGATGGAGGGTGTGAATAGAGAGAGGGAGGAGAAGGAAACGGACATGGTGAAGTAAATCTGAGGAGGTTTAGCAGCCGAGATTGCAGGAGAAAGGAGAGGTGAATGTGTACCAGGTAGTGGACGTACAGTCGCCAGTCCATAAGCGTTGCCCGCGCTTCTGCCCACGTCATGGACGCAGAACTGCCCTTAGAACCATTGTAGGCTAGGCGCTGGCTAGCGAGTTGGGCTTCATCGCAGCTGAGCCAATCTGCAGTTTCGGGGTAGTCTGGCAGCCAGAACCAGACCGCTATGGCAGAAAGACATGAGGGAATTCCCTCTGGAGTGAGGTTAGTCATGAAAATCATCTGTTTGCAAGTAGTGAGGTGAGGTACCTAGAATGAAGAGCCAACGCCATCCCGTAAGCCCCGATAACTGGTTCATAAATGCGATTCCTATCGACATGTCAGTTCGTGGCAGTCAATTCTCTAAGAATAACTCCGCACCATAAGCAATAGCACCGCCAAAGGCTCCCGCCAACGTCGAGCTCGCCATGATGATAGCAACTCGAAGACTCCTCTCATCCGAGCGGTACCAAAAGGTCAGGTAATACACCAGTCCAGGGAATAACCCAGCCTCGAAAACACCCAAGAAAAACCGCGTGATCATTAGCCCAGGAAAATCCTTCACTCCTCCGGTTCCAGTCGTAATAGCGCCCCAGCTCATCATCAAGAATGCAATCCATTTCTGCATAACTATCAGTCTCACCGCCTTTCACACCAGGTAGGTGAAGAAGCATTCATACACTTGGTGTCATCAATTTCAAATAGTAGTTTGAAGGTACTTCGAAAAGCGCGTATGCGATCAAAAACAGCATCAATGAGATGACATATTGGTCGTCTGTGACTTTGAGCCCCGTCTCCAAATCGTCTCCAGTCTCGATGTTCATGATTCTTGCATTCCCAATATTACTCCTGTCGAGATAACAAAGGAGGGAAATGAACGCCGACAGCGGGATGATTCTGATGTCCTGTTTCCATACTAGACGACGGTTCTCGGGGGTGTTGGAGTCGTACAAGTCGTCACCGAATGCAACACCAAATTTTGATAGCTACAAGGGCTATAATCAGCTTTCCATCTTGCCAGGGGTTAGAAACAAAGTGCTAATTACATCCACCTCCTCCGTTGGGCCTTCTTCCAGGCTCATGGGCGTTATGGCACTACTGACTGACGAAGGGCGTCTCATGCTGGCGGCCGAAATCTTGCTGTCACGGCGCCTGTCTTGAGATGAGAGCGACATGTTGCGGGATTCAAAAAGTTACTTGGGAATCTTCAGAGTCCAGGTGCGAAGTGTAGGGCGGGGGACGTGCCGCTCTACTTTATACAGTACATGCACTTCAGACGCGAGAAGCAACGGCGAAAGCGAAGGCAGGGCTCGAACCGGTACGATGGACGGCGGGTTGTCGTCTCGTTGTCGACCTGGATTAGCAGTTGAATGAGGATGGAGACTCGTCGGTGGGGTGGGGAGCCGGGGGGGATTGTGGGGGGGGTAGCGGGGATAGGTCGAGTACATAGTCACTCGTATCGACCCTACCAGTGCGGGGATGGCAGTACTTCATCGGGAAGTCACTCCCGCTCAGTTTGTGCCGAAAAGACAAGCGTGCGACACGACAACCGAGGAAACTCGCTCTCCACGAAGACACAATCCATTTGGCACGCATTATGTATTGTGCATTATGTACTGAGCTCGTTCGCTGCGCGGGGGAAGAGGCGAACACATGTCGCGTGGAATGCAAATAGTACTTGGTTCGTCAGGTCTTGGTGTTCTCTTGGTGTTCCTTGGTGTTCCTTGGTGTTCACTCGGCGTCCACTTTGGGAACCGAACGTGGCGTGTATGGAGGCTTGGTGATCAGATCCCGCAAAAGCAGACGGAGGAGACGGTCGCCGATGACACCGCGAGCGACGGAGGGCTGCAAGCGGTGGAATAGACGGAGCAACCGAGACGGAGCAAGCAGCGGGGAAGACGGTCAAAGGGAGCGCTAGTTGGAGTGCTCTGGAGCTAGTTCAGACGTCACTTTGTACTCACGCTCTGTACCTTGGTACGCCAGTAACATCCATCAGAATATCTACATTACGCAGCTCTATTCGCCTCCTTCCCCTACCATCCCGAATGACAAACACCACCCACCTTTGAATACACACATCAATTCAATCGGTCAGTCAGTCAAACCTGCCAATCACTCAGTCAGTCTGTTATTCAGTCATGGATCCAACCTCCCTCTCCAGCGCATTCGAACCAACCTCCGAACAAGCAAGCTTTCGCTTTACCTCCTCCTCCTCGTCCCCTGACAGCTCCACCACGCACTCCCAAAACTACAAACAACCCTTCGTCGAAGACGAGCCTGAAGAGCGCCCTCAGGCGCGCCGGTCCACTCCACTCCCAACAAACACGACCGAAACCGACGACGACCTCCTTCGGAAGTGTCGCATCTGCTTCGACACCTGTCCCCCGCCGTACGACCCAAGCCCTGAACTCGGGCGCCTCATTTCGCCCTGCGTCTGTCGCGGCTCTTCTCGCTACGTCCATTCCGCATGCCTACAAACATGGCGAGAAACGTCGAGCGACGCATTTTATACTTGTCCCACGTGCAAATATCAGTACCGCCTGCGACGGCTCTCATGGGCTTCGCTCCTATCTAGTACGACAACAACGTTCGTAGCTACCTCCAGCATCTTGGTTGCGATTGTGTGGGCACTCGGATTCGTCTCAGGTCCAATTTTATCTGCGTACTTGGATGTGGAGGTTCCCTCGAATCTAGATCTACCGGTACGGCCCGGCGGGTGGGCGGAGCATTTCCTCCGCGGCCTCGCCAGCCTGGGGTTGCTGGGGTTCTTCAAGGTGATCTATCTTATTGGCCCTGGAAGCTGGTGGAGCATTCGGAACTCGGGGGTGCTGGGAGGGAGGGAGAGGGTGAGTAGGCTCAGCTGGCTTGTTATTGCGGTCGGGGTCGCGAATTTCTTTGTGTGGCTGTGGAAGCGGGTGGGAGATGTGGTAAGGAAGAAGATGGACAAGATGGCGGTCGAAGTTATGGATATAGGTGAGGGCGGCGATGGGGAAGTGAGGGAGCCCGAGCCGGCGGTGCCATGGGGGACTTGGATCGCGCAGGGAGCAGGAGAGTTGTGTGTAAAGGTGGCGGACACGGCGAGGTGGGCGACGGGGAATGGAGGTATCTAGGAAAAGTATGACTTGGGTATCGGTTTTGGCATTGATTTTGGGCGGTAGACCGGAGAACTCCCAACTGGACAATGTCACAATGATACTGGACAAATGTTGGGAGGCTGGTTTCTTCGGTATTGAGTATTAGTTTTTGAGGCGTTTTGATACGGCGTTGTTCATGTTATTGTTTTCTGCGACTCTGTTCAAGTTCCTATGGTACTTACCGAAAGTACGTTATTTATGCAGTTTCATCTCTTCTGATTTTAGTCATGAGTTTGCGTCTTTATGCCTATTGAAGTTCAATAGCTTTGCCCATCAATCCAAGGCTGCAACTCCTTCCATGCAATAGAAGCATGTCTTATGTTATTCTCAGGCCTATCACTACTCTAAACTCCTGCCACCTCGGAATGTCATTCGGAAAATACAACGCTAAGATCGAGTGAAAACGAACATCTTGGTTCATTAGTACTTAGCACCCGTATAAATTAACGTGCTCAAATGGACGCTCTTAGCGGTGACAGCAGCACCTACGACTCTTAAGTGTTTCTTCAGGGTACTTATAGTCTTCCATGTCAGTATTAACCTCTGGATGAAGTGGCGAGCCTGGAATGAACGGGAGGGTTAATCAACCAAAATGCAAATGGTTGAAGACGATTGTGCGGGTTTCTCATGGGCTCATGCTAAATACCTACGGAGACAGATGAGTGGGTTTCCAGCAACCTCTTATTTTCACGCCTTGGCTGAGAAACTCGCGCATCCGTCTTTGGGATTCAATAACCCTACATAATGTACTTTGATATATATATAAGCTTAAAGGCAAGTTCATCCCCATCTACTCCAGAGACAACTCAGCAAAAACAGCAAAATGGATCTCGTGAGCCGTTACAGCTCGGGGAAACCCATGGACCCTCATATTCCATTAAGGTTACGTCCTGCGTTAGCGTCCCTGCGTATAGTAGGTACACGGAGATGTACTAAGCTGTGCATGATCTGACGATGAAATATTCGTACTCTCTTCTCTTTCTCATCCGTGGCTGACTGTCGTGGGTAGGTTTTATGCTCGGGTAAGTCATCATTGGACTCATCTTTGCTGTGGACGGATTCCGGTGGTGGATTCGACGACCCAGAGGCGGTGACAGTGATGTAAAGGGAGGCCACGCGAACTGCCCTTGCATAACCCGTCGCTAACTCCTAAGCAAGGCTTCATCTTTGGTCTATTCAAGAACACCACCAGACTCCAAATCACGATACTAGAATGGTGCTAGTGTACTTCACCATCTTCTCGTCCGTTCCTCCCCCCTCCACAAACACTTCAACCACTAACTATTCCCCAGCTTCATCGAAGGAACCTACAACAAAGTCTTCATCCAAGACTCCAAAACACAATCCGAGTTGAGGTGGTGGAGTAACCGCGTTGGCGTCCTCGTATTAAACTCACCCCACTCACTCTGCTCCATTCATCCCATGAAAACATCTTTTCGCTCATCACGGGAATCCCATACCAACACTTTATATTCCTGCACCACTGTGTGGGTTGGATTATATTCGCGCAAAGCCTCCTGTACACTATCGGGTGGACCGTTATCTAAGGCTATCTCTACAAGCCGGATACGCAGCCCGTATACCTAGCGAAGCAGTGGGAGATGTGGGCATTTATTGGGATAGTAGGTACAGTGGTTTATTCCGGATTGTATGTTATGGCTTTTACCGGAGACAGATTCACCCCCAAGAGTTATAATTGATCTAATTGGAGTGATAACTGTAAGGAACAAGCTGTGATTTGTACGTCTATATGTTGTCGAGGGACCCCAGTATTCCGGCTGCAGTGACGATACAGGAGTGCCAGTAGCTCGGTAGGGAAGAAAGGAAAAGGAGACCTAGGAGGTTGGGGGTTCAAGACTGCTCAGAAACTATCACTCGGATGAAGTTCAACGAGTGACCTTCTATGAATCAATCTACCAGTAATTCTGTATAGTCCATTCCCAACTCCTTCAAAGAATTCAAAAGTCGGTTTAGTAAACATGACTTCCTACTAAGTTGTGTTCGGAAGAATAACTTCTGGTCGGTCCTGGAAATGTTCCGTAACGCTATAATTGCCAGCCTGTATATACCGGTTCCCGCATTTCTTCCAGTGACATGGAGGCGTCCGGCTCTTTCAATGCGTACACTAGCTCAAATTTGCAGCTCAAAGTACTCGCAATACATAGACCTCTCCCGTCAACTTTCAATCCCCCCCAAAAACGCAGACAGGATAGTCGCCCTCCCTTCGGTTCAAAAGCTGAAGTTAGGGCCTCGTCGGATTAAAGTGGTAGCCCGGCATCACGTCAAAGCCTTCAGATGACGAAGATAGTGTGGTAGGTGCTGTGAAACATTTGGGGGTGTTATTTGCCGGTTCGAAGTTTTTCGACGGTCAATAGCCATCTGAAAAAACGCGAGTCGGCTGATGGAGTAATATATTGGTGTTTGAAGGATAATGTTGCATAACGTTCCTCCCACGTTTCAAGCCGCAAATTCCTATGAATGAATGCTTCGTCAATGCTTCGTAGTGTCCGTTAATGCCTGATGATAGGCGCATTGTGGATTATAATTATGCCGCAGATTGAGTATCATTCGGGATATGGGAAATACAGTTTGCTATTATCGAAATGAACAGAACTGATGACAAGCAGTACCCAGCACTACTAGACGACTGACCAGCCAGAGCAACAGACAGGTAAATAAAGATCCTATCCTCAATAGCATGCGCACTAGCTCCCACATAACTCCACACAAGCATCCCCGCTTCTAAAGAAGCTCTCAGCTATCAATCCCTGTTACGTTGCCGGGCTCCGGATGCAATAATTCGGTCATATGCCCTGTAGCTCGCTTTAATATATTGCGTCAGCTAGCTGCATGCAACGAAACCGACAAAGCAACTGCAACGTTCTCCATCCATGGCTCTGGTTCCAAGTCAAGCGGGGGTATACATAGACGAGAGACACATTTTGTTGTACCGTGATCTCTTGTGATATCAAATTAACTGCATTTCTAAATGTGAAGTACCTCGGTTTTTAAAATCTATTATTGTCAGTCCATATCAGCTCATGCCCTGCCTACCGCTGCAGTTAAATCAATCCGGGCCTACGGGTAGCATCGGTCGGACGATGAAATCCATAATTATAGAGCTACTAAGTACATGCACAATAGAACTATGAAGCATGTAAAAACACACAGCTAGAGGTGGGGTGAAATACAGTGGGTTAGGTTTCCCGGGGTGGAAGGAGAGATATCGCTGTATTATCATATCCATAGTCTCTGATACGCGACTCTGAGATTGTCATATCAAGAAGCATCCCTGAAGTTTTCGCATGTTTCTTCTTAACTAGGACTCTCCTTCCCCTAGTCTCGACCAGGCGCTCCCCCGGCAGCTCGGAGCGCTTGTTGGGTGAGCGCGAGCGTCGTCTAATCGAGGCTATAGAGCAGCCTTAAATGTGTGGGACAATCTCAAAACAAATCTAGAGCATAAACCAGCAAATTTCCCCTCTGAATTGTAGGTTTAAGGCTGTTAGCTCCATACCTTCCCCCTTCCTTCCCATCTAATCTCACATGCCGCATTGCGTCCTGGTACTTCCAGCTAGTGTAAGCTTTCGAAATCGCCTCTGCGAGGCTCTCGACTTAGGCTTGTAGGTGCCTTGGATATCAATGCGCGGATGCCGGCTAATCATCACTATTTGTGTTTAGGTAGCTACAGTGGTCACTTTTCACATCGTCCGGAACTAGCTCTCGAATCGAGCTTGTGAGTGCTTTTGGATATAACATTGCGTGAATACTAACTAACCATTCAGTAGATCAGACCGGTAGAAATGAGGCCTAGGTCTGCTGAAAGCACAATATCGGCAACTCAGGCAGATATCAATACTCTGGCTTCTCCCAAATCGGCCATGGCGGACCGGTAGGAATGTATCTGACCGGTCGGCGGCTGGCCTAGCCTCGGCGACGCACAAGAACGCGTTTTGAATTCCGACATCGACCCGAGATTGTGTCCTAAGGCACTTTTGCTTACGCCAATTCTCATTACAAGGAAGCGAATGACATTATATACGGCAACTACGAGCTTATCCAAACGATAATGTTACAAGAGCCGACAGCGGTTCGGATTTCTTTGATATCTCACGAATTGACGCGCGTGCTTGAGTTCAGGTTTGTTCGCGATAGATCATTCCAAGAAAACAGATAAATATTTGATACACCGACGTTATTTCTAGGACCCCGAAAATAGCTCCAAAATTGCCGTCATGAGGACTCCTATCAGGGAGGTTTTGCATATTCGTGTTAAGTAGGTATCGTGCTACCTCGGAAGAGAATATCTATCGATTTTGCGATGTTAAGCTGTCGTTGTGACTTCACTGTTTATGCATTACTAGATTTGGAGAAACGAGTCTGAGATCTTTCTCGTGCCCAGCGTTCAGGGACTCGGCCGCAAGCACCCTCTCCGCAGTTGTGACCGAGCTGCAGGAGGCTGGACAGTTTGTCTCATCAGAGATCGCGGAAGGTTGGCTTGTCTTTCACTGAAGCTTCATATCACCACCGCTCAATTATTCTGTGCCCTCGTGACTAGATCTCTGCGAATGTAGTTGTGAGCTCTGGAGTCTTGCCAAACACAGTTTATATGAAACGAGTCCCGCGGCCAATAAGGCAACGACATTACTTGTGCTACGAATGCATGATAGAAATGTCCTCGTTATTACCTCAGGCGCACTTTATACTTCTGGCATCATTACAAAGAGGACATGCCCATTATGCGCAACGATGGCATCGTACAACCTTGCGGCGCTTCGTCGGAGGTTTGTTTACTTTGAGAGTAGCGCCCGCATGCCCTGCTGCAACTGCAGGACGGGGAATCACACACGCATCATTCGAACTATGATGGTCAGTGTGAAACCACATGCACTGCTTGCGAGTGCTAAGTAAAGAACAACTCTGCCACATGGACAAAGAACTGTCCACACTCATGCGCCTCTCAACTTAGATTGGCTCATGCATGAACTGTACTTTAAAAAGTCGCCCAACCAGCAGCCGCTGACTCCGGGCAGGGCAGACAAATCTAGCACTGCGTAAGGAGCCAACATCCCGGCGAAGTGAGTGATACACACATACATTGCTACCCGTAGCTGGTGATGATCGTCCCATTTAAGACCTGATAAATATATCTATGCGCGATCCCTCCGTCCATCCGTACGTGTCCAAAAAAACATTTGTGGTGCTCAGACGAGCCAAATAAGAACTACGCCCTTTGTCTTTTCTTCCGCTACGCCTGTCATTTATACTGGCTGTCGGAACGAGCCTACACTGCAACTGCTACCGCCTCTGCCAGTATGACCAGCCCAGCAGCAGAAGAAGCCGCTGTCTTGGACGCCGAAGTTCTGCACCACAGAAAGGGGGTCAAGATTGGCCCCGTTACGCTTCCACCATGGCGCTCTCCCATATCGCAAAGTCCATAGCCCCGCCTTCTGTTTAGGACTACTTTGCTAAAGTTAATTCTCGGTGTAGTTGTCTTGACGGGCTTCGTGTGTTTTCTGTGTCCTGGTATGTACCTATCTGTGTACAGTATTGTGCAGTGTTAATAGGTCTCTATTCTGTAGGAATGTTTAATGCGCTCAATGGGTATGGCTTGCCATTCGGTTCTATTGATGCAGCTGGCTGAAGAATACGAACAGCATCGGAGGAGGAGGTCAACTGGATTCAAGCGTCAATTCCAAAGCCAATACGGCGTTGTATACAACATTCGCAATTTTTGGTTTCACCGCGGGGACGTTTCTGAACTACTGTATGCACCATCAGCTGCTTTCCGAAACGACTGGTGCTGACAACCTTATAGTTGGGGCTAAAGCGACACTGGCAGTCGGTGGTTTTGGATATAGTGAGGAATCCATCTAACTGCTTTGAAGATGCCGAGTCTCTCTTCTGTGTAATTGCCATACCAGCGGCAATTTTCGTAGGAAGGAATTTCAATAATCGGACTAAAATGTTGTCAGTTGGAGCTAATGGGGAGAATTCCAGGTGTATATTCCGCCTCGTATTTGTGTTACAATCACACCAAGAACCAAGGTTTTGTTACCTTCTCTGGTGCACTGCTTGGTATTTGTGCTGCCTTCTTGTGGTGTGCTCAAGGAACGGTTATGATGGTTCGTACGCAACGTCTGCTTCCTGGTCTTCTACTAACATTTGTGTAGTCATATCCAACTGAAAGCGAGAAAGGAAGATACATTGGGTTATTCTGGGGTATATTCAACTTGGGGGCAGTGATAGGATCATGTATCCCAATCGGAGACAACTGGTTATCTACCTATTTTATATGTCGTCCGAGATCTTTACATCTAACTATCCGTGACTAGGAAATCCACAAAGAACAAGCCTGTAAATGATGGAACGTATATTGGATTCTTGGTTCTGATGGTAGCCGGCGGTATTCTTGCCTGGTTCCTAGTGCCTCCACAAAAGATCGTTCGCAAGGACGGCACTCGTGTCCAGCGCCTTCGACATCCATCCATGATGTACGGGAAGTCACATAATTACACAATACTTTTTCACTAACGAAAGTGTCCCATATAGATCGGAGCTCAAGGGCCTTTATGAAACCCTTTTTAGCGATCCCTATATTATCCTCCTATTTCCCTTCTTCTGGGCGAGTAACTGGTTCTACACTTATCAGCAAAATGCCTACAACCTGTATATGTTCAACACCCGCTCGCGGTCATTCGCCGGGTTGTGGTACTGGCTCGCACAAATCATCGGTGCATTGTTGTTTGGATGGTTCCTCGACTTCCCGAAAATGACACGTCGCCATCGTGCAATCGCAGGTTGGGTTCTCTTATTCGTTATTGTCAACGTCATAGTAAGTACCCTTCATTTCCGCGTTGTTAGTCTTGTCTGATGGCTTGTAGTGGGGCGGAGGACTAAAGCCCGAGCTTGGGATTTCTCGCCCTCCTAATGCTGAGGTAGCAGAGACTTGGTATCGAGGAATGGACGTCTATGATAAAGACTTTGCCTGGTACTGCCTCCTATATGTTTGTTATGGGTTGCTAGACGCTGCATGGCAAACCTACGCGTACTGGCTCATGGGAGCTTTGTCCAACGACCCTCGAAAACTTGCATACTTTGCTGGTTTCTATAAGGTTTGCCTCAAGAAACATCCGTCCCCTGGCTGGCGTCGAAACTGACACGCGGTACAGGGAATCCAATCTGCTGGTGCTGCTGTTGTGTGGGGACTCGATTCTGGTAGGACTTCATACAGAACGCTGTACGGTACTTCGTGGGGTCTCTGTGGCATAGGCATGTTGTTTGCTATCCCCGTTATCTGGATGCGGGTTCACGATACGGAGTTGACGCAGGAGGACTTTTTCCAGGAGAAGGTGTTGGTCCACCCTGAGAAGACGGATGCATCATAGTTGCAGCTGTTGTGGCGTCGTGGGAGGTACAGTTGTTTAAGCGACATTTTTTTCCGATGTCTTTGCTGTTTTGCTGTTCATGACCATAATGAGCCAGTTTCTTTATTCGAGTACATAACTAGTACACACATATAAACACTTAATAAACCGTGGTAGAGAGCCATGGGGAATTTATGTTTTTGTGAACGAACAGTACCCAAACAATGAATGGAGCGCTAGTGGAGACCCATGAAGGATGAAACGAGAGATACGAGCTATGCCGAGATGTGAGCTGTCCGCTGGTCGTGAAAGTGATGGAGAAAGGGCAAGGATACGAGCCCATGATCAACTCGGTGGGGTTTATTCGAGTCTTGTCGTTCTGTCTTGAGACGGTGATTTTAATCACTCGTTATTGCGTCTTGGATATGCCGGAAGCACATATTATCACTCGACTTCATGTCTTGCGCTGTAAGTAGCCGCATCAAAGACGTCCGTGATAGTTCGCCCTCGGGGCGCTGCGTCTCGTTCTTTATCTGGTCTGATGGGTTTCACACGTTTATGCCCCCCTAATTCTTCAACCCTAACTTACATTGCCGAAATTCTTCATTATTAGTACCTTGTCTTCATATGCTCTACTAGTTGCCGCGATATAATATGATTTACAACATGTTTCTGTCCGTCGTTTTCACGATAATTCTTCTATGGGAGCATACAACCGCTCAGTCGCAACTACCGAGACGGAGTCCTGCCTACAATCACTCCTTCCGGTACCCACTTCCGATCCTTCCTACCAAAACACCACTTGCAACATTTACGAATCCTAAAACTGGTATTTCCATCGATTTCTACGAGGTTAAAATCACGCCCTTTAAGAAAAACTTTTTCCCCGACTTGCAAGACGCGAGCTTGGTTGGTTATGATGGGCTGTTCCCCGGCCCAGTATTCGAGATTGAACGAGGCCGCGAAACAGTGGTACGATTTGTCAATAATGGGTACAGACCTACAGCTGTGCACCTTCATGGGTCGTATACGAGAGCAACGTGGGATGGGTGGCCAGAAGATCTGATCAAACCGGGCTATTACAAGGACTTCTATTATCCAAACAAGGCTACTGCCCGGACTCTATGGTATCACGTTGGTGATTCAATTCCCGATGGTATCGGCCGCTTCTCGCTGACGAGACACTTAGGACCACGCAGATACTCTGACGACGCTTAATACCTACGCCGGACAGGTGGGGTTTTATATCATAAAGGACTCTGCGGTGGAAAAGACGCTAGGTCTCCCTCAAGGGAAATATGACATACCGCTGCTACTAGACGCCCACTTCTTCACGGCCGCTGGGAATATCTCCGACGAATCTAAGGAAAGAACGAGTATTTATGGCGATACCTTTTCAGTTAATGGACAGATTCTACCTTACCTAGCTGTAGAGCCCAGGAAGTACCGCTTCAGATTACTAGATGCGTCTGCGTCGAGGACGTTTAACCTCACGATTGTGGCCGAGCAGCGTGCGATCCCTTTTTGGGTAGTGGGGAGTGATGGAGGGTTTAGAGACACTCCGGTGGAGACAAAGAGCTTGGTCATTTCTATGGCAGAGAGGTGGGAGGTAGGACTTATCATTGACCAACTTAGGTTCATGAATTGTGTTGACATGCCATGATAGATTGTTGTCGACTTCGCGCCTTTCGCCGGAAGGAACCTCACGCTTGCACATCAAACTATCTTTGCGGATACAGACTATATAGGAAGCGATAAAGTCATGCAGTTTCGTGTGGGAAAGATTATCACTGATCAACGGAATAATTTACCTCTACCAAAAAAATTAGTGGATATAGGGTTTCTGCCAAATGCGCCCAAAGTGGAGCGAACTTTCAATTTCGTCAGAAATATAGGGTATTTACTTATGATACCCATTCCACCCTCCGAGGATTTGTTTCTAACGAAATCAGTCAGCCTTGGACAATCAATGGCAAGCCCTTCAGTAATCCCCTGAATCGCGTGTTAGCAAATCCACTACTTGGAACTATCGAAAAGTACCTTCTTCGAGGAACTGGAGGATGGAGTCATCCAGTACATATACACATGGTAGGAATACAGTCCTAATTGAACAGAGGAGGAACTAATAGCAATATCAGGTGGATCTTCAGCTGCTATCAAGAGACGTGGGTAACCCTAATCAAAAGCCCGGGCGAAAATATCTGGAAAACTACGAACAAGGCGCAATAAAAGATATTGCTGTACTAGGAGACAACGAAGCAATCCAGGTTCTTGCAAAGTTTGTCCCTTACGAAGGAGTCTACGCTTTCCACTGCCACAACCTTATACATGAGGATTTCTCGATGGTAAAATTGCCTCGGAGCCCCTTCAGCCCAGACTAACCGGCGTTCTCAACAGATGGCTGCATTTAATATTACGGGATTACAAAACTTTGGTTACGGAAACCTCACCGGTGGTCTAGAGGATTCAATGGACCCCAGGTTTCAGCCAAAGCAGTATTTTTCGACAAATCTCGAGCAGATACGGACAGAGGTGCTGCCTTACTTTGCATCTCTCAACGCCTACCCTGACCCAAAGTTGATCGAAGAAAAGACCGATCAATATTGGTCTACGTACGGTTCGAGTTCAACAATAACCAGCAAGATTTCATCAGCCAAGATGTCGAGCCCAACATCGGCCCCACAGCGTAGTTCAATGCCAGTTAGATCAGAATAGCGGTCATTTGAATATGTTGCAATGAAGCAGCGGGTCGATAGTGCCCTTGTCCGAAATAATAGAGCTGGGGTTGATCTTTTGTGAAAGTTTGTTGTTTTCCTTTCTATAATGCTATCAAACCCAATATGAACCTTTTGAGGTTAAGGGCAATCGTCCGCTATTAAAATAGCTAGAGCGCGATGGGTTTGCCCGCCCCGGAGATAGGTATAAATTCTCCTGCCCTACAAATAAGCAACGTGCCCGGTAGATACGACCTGTCGGATGCCACAATCGTGTATACGTATACGCTACATAGCGCGTGCAAACTAGGAGCACCTATGTATCTAACGACATCATAATTGTTTCCACGTGCCATCTTTTGTTTCGATCCTATCTTTATGCAACGATTTTGCCGCAGCATTGGAGTAAGCTCGGCGTTTAGCGATGCCTTGGATATTTTTTCCTCAAACACAATCGACTGGATTGATAGGGTTAGCGCTGTACGCTCCCGCCTGCTGCATGTCTCAGATAGCCTTTGGCGTCCAATGGGTTGGCGATGATTTTCCTGGGGCTGAGCTTGAAGATTCAGTTAAAACCTGTGGGTGTCCCAGCCATAGAAGTGTGGTGCTGGTACATCCTTCCCCATCATCTTACATCCTCCGCATCCACACCTCTGGAGGTGTTTGGTATACCAGAAACTGACAAGCCGACCACGATAATTCTTTTCCAAGCCTTCGACCTATGGCGCTGTCAAGATCACGCCGTCATCTCGGCGTGTTCAGACTTGTACCTCTTTTTCTCCTGTTGGTCTCAACAATGGTGGCTGCACAAAATACACCTGTAGAATCTACAGTACTATTGGTGACAACAGAGCTCAACACCGCTACCGCAGGTATGTCCGTTTCCTCCCCACGTCTTTTCCATCTAACCATTAATTCCCAGGCAATACCGTCAAGATCGTAACCGTCGTCTCTACTGCTGCCACCACCACCAAGGCCATAAAACCAACACAATCAACCCTCGCAACCGTCACCACATCCACATCACCAACTTCTCTCATACCCACCAACACTGCCCAGACCTCAACGCCAAATAAAGGTCCTCCTAAAGTAGTCATCATAGTAGCATCGCTTGGCGGTACAGGAGTCCTGGCTGCGGTGTGCATGGGCCTGTACTTTTGCTGCTGCAGTAGCGCCAGGAAAAAGAGGAAGACCAAGCCGATAGTGAGCCAAGAGTTCTTTGCGCCTACTGCTATGCCCATGAGGGAGCCCAGATTACCAGTGCTGCCGCCAACGCCGGTTAGTAGGACTCCGCCAAAGGAGCAGCAGCTGGGACGGATTGATGCACCCCGAACGGGGAGCAGGTGGCCGCTCGCTGATTCTAGGGGTGCAAGTTCGGCTCCAGCTCCAGCTCCAGCTCCGGCGCCATGGAATGCTGGACGGGGAGGTTACAGAGGCAACTGGGCAGAATATAAACGCGATTCGTACGGAGGGAGTCCGCCGCCGCCGCCGGCGGTTTATAAGGGAGGATATAATCGCGGTGGGCCACCGCAGGGCTACGGCAAAGGAGTAGGTTATGGGGATCCGGTGCTGGGATACAGAAGCCCCGAGTTGCATATGTGGGATAACCGTGAAGGTAACTTTTGCAATCCCCCCTCCCCCAAATGCGTTACGTGCGAGAGATCTGACAGATGTGCGCAGATAGAACTGGACGGATAGCTGAGTTGCCGCCCACAACTCGACGGGTACCCAGTGGGAGTGGCAGAGGGATGACGACGGCAGAGGTTCACGGCACGAGCCGTGTTCCGAGGGCAACGGCCGAGTTGCCGTCGTGAAGTGTTTTACGAATTCTCATAATTGTTGAGGCGGCACGCAACTTTGTAACATGTACGGGATTTCCTTATCATACCCACTTCGTTTGGAGATACTTTACTATGCACATGTAAATATGTAGGCGTCTGTGGTTTTTGCGGGGTGTTCTTTTTTTTAATTTATTCCGGTGAAGGTCTTGCTGGATGTTTTACGCGTGGTGGTTTAATTCCGGTTGGGTATACGTGGGATGATGCGTGACACTTGTTCGACCGCGCCACGTTTAGTGTAATGTAATCCTGCTAAAAGGTATTATTACCCCTTGCATATAACACCTTTTCTACCATTTGACTGGTTACCTCGAAGCGAACCAGTCAAGATGCGGCCTTGCAGTGAGACCCGGAATCCCACGCTAGTGGTTGGTGGAATTTTTCCCATGGTAGTTTTTGTCAGATTTGATTTCAGCTAGGTCCAACAATTAGGAGAAAATTTACGTGAAATCTGCAACATGTTGGTTGTATCAAGGAAAATCTATGAACCATATATTTTGCCTCCCGGAGGTTTTCCGTACCACGGCCGAAACGGGCACTGTTTCTGGCTCGCGAGCTGAGTTTTTGTGGCCGAGTGATTCCTCATGCATGGCCTAAAACCCGCAGCTCCCAACTACACGGAGTAAATCAAGATCCGCTCAACGGGCTGAGTTTCAAACCCCCTTGAGGCCATGGCAGCCTGGTAATTACTTCTAGAATACAACACGGAGGCTGACCAGCTGATCACGCACTCTCCTAAATCTTACCCGCCGTCTATCCGCCCTCCCCTTTAGAATACATATCAAGCCGCCAAAAAGTTCAGCCACGAGAACCAAAAGTTCAACCGTGTCAAAAGGTTTCCATTGACCCAAAAACATTCTTCAATTCCGGGCCACGCCTAACCCCCCACTCCAGCAGCAGCGCCACCTCCCCATTCTTATCCGCCCGAGGACTACCGGCTCCAACTCCCGTAGCACGTTTGGAGGTTCGAACTTTTGGTGGGTCAATCGGCTTCGGCACCACCGGATCACGACTAGACCGTAAGGGTGGTTCGAACCGGCCCTGATCAATATATATACATGCCGGTACTAGTCGTTTGATATCGATGCACACTGCATTTGTTCACAGCCATCGGCTGCCGGGCTGGAGCACGGCAATGTTATGTATGTACAGGGCCAGGTCATTGTACTGAGGTAATGAATAGGTCGAGTTTTGCAGCTCTCCCGGCCCATCGAGTGGTTGATCCATTGTATACCTAGAGTCATTCACTCGAGATACGAGCATGGGCTGGCTTTGTTGGAAGTTATACAAGGACAAAACTTTCATTTCCGAGAACGAGAGACGCGCTCGCTTATCCCCCTGGAAGACCATTGATGAGTGATGAGATGAGGCTATCACCCAAACACCACCCCCAAAAGCCATCCCGTCAGCGCAACAGAGCTATATAAAAAGCAAAAAACCATACTGACAACCGTGAGATTCGAACTCACGCCCTGTTACGGACCAGCACCTGAAGCTGGCGCCTTAGACCACTCGGCCAGGTTGCCTGCGATTATCTTTTAAATGAATGGTATATGGAGGAAATCAATTCTGCTGTCTTGTATGAAGTCTAAAAGCAATACGTACACGGATATCCATCATATTACATCAAATCCCGCCTCTACAAAGTTCTCTTCTACCTTCAATCTGTAACTGGCATAACTTTGGTTGCAACCACAAACTCACCATGCTAGCCGCAAAAATAGCAAGAGTGTCGGGCAATGCGATTGTAGAAATCAAAAACTCCCGAACTGCAGTCTCGTTACTTTGACTCCATACCGGGGACGCTTTCTTCCTCATCTCGGAAGGTAATAACTGCATTGAGTTCCCGTCAATCGAGAATCCCTGGTCTCCTGAAGGTGATGGCCCCATTGAGAACGTCTGGCGTAGCCGTGGTCGTGGGTGTGGTCGGCCTCGCTGGTAGAAATAGCTCTCCTCCTCCTCTTCGTTCGGAATCATGGGTGTCACACATCCCTCTCCACGGGCTAGAACCGCCAATTTTGAGGGCGAAGACTTCTCCAGCGCTTTCCACACACCTAGCGGAAGAGGCTTCTTGGAGACTCGCCAGTAAGTGTTGCTCATCCCCAAACCGCCGCAGAGTCCCATAGCAAAGATAAGGACTCCGATTACGATGGGTGAGAATTCCACGGCGCTGTCGAGGTCTGTTGTTGAAATGTTGCTTCTGGCCATACTGAGGGACTGCGATAACATTGCCAAGAAGCAGATTAATTCGGTGATGCAGAGACCGTAATATGCAGATGAGGAGCGGCGATTACCACCTGGCAACCGGAAGAGTGTTATTGATGTTCGGCCAAAGAAGATGGCGAGCTGATATATGGTGAAGAAGGTGGGGTAGAAGTCGCGTGTGGTGCGGAAGACGCTATCTAGTACTGATCCGGCACCGAAACTGCGGAAACGTGCAGACAGTGGAAGGTACCAGATGATGGTTGGAAGAATCCCCTGGTACATGCTTAGAAATCTATCTTGCTTGAACTGGAGACATGATGCTTACCTGGGTTGTAATGTTCTCTAGAAACATCATGATAGCCAGCGGTGCCATGTATCCCCAGATCATTGGCTTCACCAGCTGTAGCTTCTCACTGAGCTTCAAAGACCCTATTATCGACTCTTCATCATCTTCCAATCCCTCCGGACCATCCCCACCATTCCCAACTTCCCGCTCCACCTCCTCTGCCGACGGCAACAAGCAGAAGTAGACACACAACATGATAGACGGCACAACTCCAACCACCGCAATAACCGCTGCTGGGCGAGCTCCAAACGATGTCGTGCAGAGCGTATATACGAAAGATCCAATAAGGCCTGCGGCACCGCTTCCCGCCGCATATCCACCAAAAGATTGCGATATCATGGCCGAATACCTAGTGGCAAGTTGGAAAAACGACCTTTCCTCATGGCCTGATCAGCTTCGTGTTCGCTCTCAAGTACATAAAAACTATGGGGTGAAAATATACGTGCGTGCTCACATATCACCGAGGTTGCTTGACAAGCTGGCAAAACTTAACCCTAATATTTGGATCCCCACATTATTTCCCCAGGCTAGTAGCTGAAGTCCAAAAAATGATGAGGCAGCACAAATTGTTAGCCGTGCGGCGTAGTTAACTTCCCGCTTCCCTTTCGTTTCATCCGCCAGCGTAGATGGTGTTTCAAGTTCTAGTGTTGTCGTTCCGGATGTTATTTCCTTCGCGTTTACTGGAGAATAGTCTGAGATTGAGAACCATTTGGTGAGCGTAGAGAGGTTTATGCCAGGGAATTTTATATAGGGCACAAACATGCGAACGATGATACTCGGAAGCGTGTAGGCGAATAAAATTAGTCCTGGTGGAGCGCTGTTTCCTACGAGACTGTCTTGTGTGAGCCAAGGAAACGGAGGAGGACACCGAACATACTCATTTGAGGCCGCGACAACAACACCAAATTGCATCGTCACGACAGTTCCGAATATCCAAAACGAAAAGAATATCAAGGTCTCAGTAGATATGGGAAACAAATGTCCCGTCTTTTCCATCTTTCGTTTGGTTGGAGAATTGGAGCGGGATCTCTTTGGGAGTCGCTCGGGACGGGTATGGTGAAAGGTGTCGTAGTGAGTGAATAGGGACGGAATGTGTAGGCTGGTCCGTGAATTTGCTGTGATCCGGCGGGAAGGCAGCAGGGGAGGCCTTTTTGTCGAGGGCATTGTTGCTTTTGTTTTTTGTGTGTCGTTGTGAATGAAGGTTAAGTTGCCTTTGAGATGATATCAGGATTCCTGTAGAGGAAGAGAGGGTTTAAAAGGAAGGCTTATTTGGTCTCCTTGGTACTTGTTTCTTCAGTTCTGGCTATCGGCACCCAGGCAAAGTGATGACATGTGGAGGAAGTCGAACCTAATAAACCACCTAACTAGGCACTACGCAGGTAGCCGTTTCCCCGCAAAAATCAAAGAGATCGCAATCATTAGATTATCTCTGCGAGCCTGCGTATGTGATAGAAGCTGTCCCTCGTATGTTATGACGTGGAATGTAAACAAATGAGTCGCGGATTTATTCTATTTTATATCACTATTAATACCTGGACCCTGTGGCTTCACCCCTTGTCTTTCCGCGGTCTCGTAAGATGTAAGAGACTCCTGCCTACCCCTAACTTTTAGGGACCTGGTTGAGTCCGATTATGACGGAGGTGGTTGAAGTATGATAGAGTTTATATAGAGTAGTTTAAGTGATTAACTCCTACTGTGTAATAAGAGCAGCCATTCGGTCTTCAACGGGGTTTGTCTAGTTCACCGGGTTGACTGGGGTTTGTCCGTGTTGACTGTAATTGTTTTACCGGATTGGCTGTGATTAGTCCCCAGCCTCTGGTATGACCGCTCTCTCTTCACTCACGGTGGTGGTCTTACATTAGATAACCACCGAATAGACTGGCCCCAGCGTCTGACGTATTTATCTCGCTCACCTCAGGACAAAACCCCTCTACCTTCCAAACTTCCTATTCGTAAAGCACCCACCCGCCCACCTAACCAACCCTCCGGTAACTACTAACTCCTCCTCAGCAAGCTTCACGCTCTAACGCCCCATGGTAGAGCCAGAGACAGGATCTCCCAGTCCCAATCACCATCATGAGGGAGCTTGGATCGTCCTATTGACACGCCCTTCCTACCTTCCTGGTGTCATTCTCCTCGGCCATTCCCTCAAGAAAGTTGGTTCAAAGTATCCTCTGGTTGTAGCTGTCACTCCATCATTACCACAATACGCCGTCGACGCCCTCCTAGGCTCAGGGTTGCAGGTGAAGAATATCCAGCCAATAGCCCCGAAGAACCACGTAGATGTGGTAGCAGAGCGGTTCGAGGATACATGGACGAAACTCGCGGTTTTTGGCTTTGAAGAATATAAGGTTCGGTATATCATGTTATCTATCTTTTTATACTTCGTTTGGATTGCTAATTGAGAGCTTCTTGATATGCGAACAGAAAACAATTCTTATTGACGGCGACATGCTCGTCCTCCAAAACATGGATGAACTGTTCTCCCTTGACCTTCCCGCTGATTGGATTGCAGCCAACCACGCTTGTGTCTGTAACCTCGACCGCGCTCCTTGGGCTCCAAAAGACTGGTTGTTACTCTTCCTTTCATGAGAGCATTGTCAGCGTTGTCATGCTAACCCCATGATAAGGAATGAAGCCAATTGTGCCTACACCCCGCTTACCCACCCCTCTGCATTGGCATCTCCGACGCCAATCGTTCCTACTTCAATCCGTACGCACACACTCCTTAACTCTGGCCTTGTAGTATTCACGCCTTCGATGGCCGTCCTCGCCTCGATGCTCCAGTTCCTCGATACCTCACCACTAGTCTCGACTTTCTCCTTCCCCGATCAAGACTTTCTGGCACATTTCTTTGCCGGGCGATGGAAGCCGCTAGGGTGGCAGTATAATGCCATCAAGACGGCACGTTATTGGCATCCGAACATGTGGAGCGACGATGCGGTACGAAATCTGCACTATATTGTTGATAAGCCATGGAACGCTGGGCGGAAGAGGGGGGAAGATGATGAAATTACTCATGGGTGGTGGTGGGACGAATTTAAGGTATGGGAGCAAGGGATGAAAAGCGAGGGGAAGAAGGAAACTGTGGCGAGTGTTAGGAGGCATATGGGTGAAGAGGGGTGAGTACGATAATGATAGAAATGTATGTTTTTGGATTAGGCTCATCTAATATGCATTGGTGCACATAAGCTAAATAAAGCATACTAATTGTTTATTTAAACTCCAATAAGTCAAAGTAGCGAGCGAAAATTCGACCCAAATAATATTATATTACTGCACTAGCGATGTTGGAGGTTTCTAGTGAGCTGAAGGTACGTAAAGCGGCCCTGCCGCACCGCGAGTGAGGCTTGGTGAGCGATTAGCTTGGCGCTGTTCTCAGAATTAAAGCTCTCTCGGGGTCATTCTCTTCTCCTCTAAACCGGTTATTAATAGGGGTCCTCACAGCTACCGTTTCGCCAGCTCATTGCAGTCGTTTCCTACTATTCGTACCAGCCAATCGGTTCAGTTGACTTGCTTCCGATGCGGTGCGATGCTGTTACAACGGTTTCGGGGAAAGCCAAGCTTTCAAAACGAGTCTCGAACCGAGTGCTCCTAATTATACTGAAGTCTGTGTTCAACCAACCTACCATCTGGATAACCGACAATAATTGGCATGACCAAGATACGATCTGGGTCTATCCTCGAGCTGGCGTTTGCTGGCGGATCACCGAATGGAAGGCTTGGTGACGATGATAAGAGTGCGGGTCTAGAGGCTGCGGCTTTGTAAAAGGAGTTGGTGGATCAGAGGGGTTGAAGTTGAGTACTTATGCGGTTGTTGAGGATGCTCATAAGTTGTTGCTATATCCGTAAAGTTGAATGAAGTTTCAAATGAGGCTTCTCTTTACCATTACTACAAGCGAGGGGAATAGAAGCTGGTCATTAACTGTTGCTATGTCTGCAAATTTGTTTGGGCTTTAGCATAGATTCCCAAAAATGGGGGCCTATGCCAAAGGCGAAAATCCATCCGAAATTGCCCAGGTAGCTCTAAGGAATCAGATTGTGGCTCCCCGGACATCAGATATCGGAAACAATCCCACCGCTATGCAAAGTATAGTAGGCACTCTATGCCACATTTTCGGCACCGAGTTGTTAAGGGCCCTCGGGAATCGATAGTCCATCTTCTCAAGCATAAATAAACTCGGGAGGTACCCAAAAGCGGGGACTTGTCTAGCTCTTATATAACATTTCAATTCATCGTTATACATTAGTGGTAGTTTCCGTAGGGATTCATTCATCTTCATTATCATTGAACTTGTCGGCCCATTACATCAAGCCCGTAAACATAAAGAACAGAGTAGCGCATTCAATTATTCTATGTACTTCAAAGAATCTCTACATCTTTGTAGTTCTTGGCCTAACACTCATTAGAAATTGGGTTAGGGTTGCTGCAAGGCGCCTAACTTAGTTTTACATCGCCATACAAAGATGGAAGATAGTTTTGGAACACTGAAGAGTATCAGCCAAGCAATAGTTCCGGGAAAGAAACATCTACCGACCGCTTAAACACTGCGAGGGATTCCATGCATATTCTACACTGTCAGTTCGAATCTCAGTGGCGTTACACGGTATTGTGTTTCGGTACCGTTTGTCTCTTCCCCAGCCTCTCATTGCCGGGTACAGCGGCCCGGGGTGAAACGGGTTGTTTCGTTCTCTAAAGAATGTTATTCACCCGTCTCTTTCACCCTCTTCATGGGCTGTAGGTCCTCAGAGGTAGATTTGGAATTGCGCTTTTTTATTTCTCCTTGGTTGTATTGGTAGCTTTTGTCTTCTATGTTGAGCAATGTATCCCCAAATGCTGTTGATCCGCCCTACTCTACCCCTGGAAGACTTCAGCTCTAAAACATGCATACAATGCTCTAAAGCGCCAGCCAGCCATCAGAAACCGCCGCCGTATGAAGATGATGTTTCGGGTTCCGACGTAACGAGCAGTGTTGTTAGAGGTGCAATAATTCAAAGTGAAATATTGGGAAACAATACGGCTTTGAGAAACTTGAGGTGTGCGAAGAGACGAAGTTTGCATCGAAAGTGCTGGCTAGCTCACCTCTGAATTGACGGGTGTCATATGTATTTAATTAAAGAATGGTTGTGGTGAGGGTGTGGTGGATTTTCCGACATCATCGTGGTTGAAATTCCATGGCGGCCGGTTATGCAGAGTGTCAAACGTCTCGTGGGCGCAAGGAGTCCGCATTGCATGGAAAGTATATAGAAACTATAGCACCCCCCTCACCTCCTTCTTTCACCGAGATTTCTTCACTTCGTTTCGTTTGATAGTGATTATCGTCTTCTACGCTCCTTCGTCTGTTACGATGCATCTTTAACTTAATCATCATCCTCCCGAATTTAACGGCCTGCAAACCTCTGCGAGGTTTCTCTTCTTGTATCCATTGATTCGAACCTATTTACCTTCCTTCTTCTCAAGCATTAGAGATGTTCGCTTTTACTACATCTTTAGTATTATTCCTTTTGTTACAACAGTGGCGGTTGTTAGTTTCGGCACAGATGGCAGTGTTGAATTCGCTGGTGCAGTCCGATTGCTTACAGCCGTGTTATATTGTGGAATGTAATGATCTTGACCCGAGATGTGTATGCCAGCTACTCGCAGAAGGGTTGGTGGCCTCGAGGGCGTGTGTGGTCAAGACATGCAATAAGACAGGAGAAGAGAATGCATTTTCAGAGTTATGGGCCGAGTGCCTATCGAGAAAAGCCGAGTTGGGTGCAGAAACTTTGGCTTCAAGTGGGTGAAACTCTTCATGGTGGTATAGCGATGCATGCTGATGATAATGAACAGCTATGCCTCCATTAACAACGGCGAGCACAATTCCGAGCATAACTCCAAGTACAACTTCACCGCCAGCCGACTCTTCTTCCTCGACTCCCACCTCAATCCCTGATACCACACAAACACCCGAGCCAGACCCGATCCCAGTCGATGCTTCTAGCAACGGCCCAACAAATGCCCCATCTAGTGATGAAGATGAATCCATCTCAAAGACACCCAAGGGTACCTCATCCACTATCGTTGCAGTCTCAATTGCTATTCCGATTATATTCCTCGTTGTCCTAGCGTCTGTAGTCTACCTTTTCATTCGCCGGCGCCGGAAACTCCAACGCCTCTCAATCAACACCTTCATGGACCAGTCAGACGCAAACTACCCCGAGATTGGAAGTCCGTTGGAAGTTCGCAAAGAGAAGCTACCCGCGTTTCTGAATGACCTTCTGCAAGGGCCTCCCACGCCTCCGCCTCCAATTGCAAGGAAATCCCAGCCAAGCGCGGAGGACCCGTTTAAGGATCAATACTTTGTCGTTTCTCCTGTGCCTGAGGGGCGGTCAGGTGGTACAATGTCATTCTTTCCGGTGCCAGCTGGTAGAGATAGAGCATTGCTGCAACCGCCGCTAATACCACAGTCCCCTAAGCCAACATTCTCTACGCCTCTGAGTCGGGGGAAGTCGGTTCTTTCCGTGATTTCAGAGGTGTCTCTTAGTGAGGGCAGCCCAAGTTCACAGTCGGAAATGCGGATTGCATATCAAGAGCTCCGAAGGGAGGCAAATCGGGCGGATAGAAATGATAGTTTGGACTGGAGACCGGGGGCGAGGCAGGAATATTGGGTAGATACATCTTGGAGAGGAATGTAACGGGTAATACAGTCGACATACGAAGAGATTCTGTTTGATTAATAGATGTAGATTGCTTGGTTTTGGGTGGCATCCTTTGATAACCGAAGGGGGCTGAGTTCTGTCAATGGTGAACGGAGGTTTCACAATTGTTTTTCTTCCTTCATGTAAATACTTTCTTCCCATTTGTAGGGCCAGTGGGTCGTAAATATGGGTATCGGCAATGTGGTAGGGGTGGATAAAGTCTGTATCTGGATTTAGTACCAGGTGAGCAAGTAATGAGCCAATAGCAAATAAATCACTGAGATAACTCGTTCGTTCGTACTCATATGATTATATAGGTAGCATTCGGCCACTTTTGCCTATAACTTAATACACCCTCCCTCCAGTTTCTTCGTGAAATTGGCCGAATGGAACATCGTCTCTTTCTATCACTCTTGCCCTGATCATGCCTCTTACTCGAGGAAACCACTAAGCAAATGACAACCTGCCCAGAGTAGGGTAGTGTTAGTCATACTTGGTTCCGCAGTTCTATGTGAGTATACCTGATGTCTCCCATCCCCCAACCCTGAACAGCATACTGCGGTTTAAAAAGCGTCGTGAGATTACTGTGTAAGTACTGGTAGCCCAACCGGACTGATTATCGAGTAGGTGAGCCTCTCATCAAACGTTTCTGCCACTCTAGTGTGCAAAAGCAGGAATAGCTGGTTCATGCAAGACCCCACTGTGCATGCGGGTCCAGATGGGCAGGAAAAATGTACTTTTTTTCGTTTGGAGTGGCATTAGAACCTTCCAGTGCTTCCAAGAGCCATTCCTCTCGAAACTGAGAAGATACGATTGAGTATTAAATTATAAGTGGGTGGATACTGAGAAGGGCCACGCGAATTCTTATGGATATGACTACTTTATGGGGGGTTTGATTAAATAGGTAAGCATGACATGAACCTCACATGGGGCTATCATCTTTGACAACCTAGTTTGACGTGTTTTCCTCACTCCTAGGCTGTTAGGTATTTTCGGCTATCACAGTTGTTGACCTTGCAGTCCATTGCAAGCCTTACAGGTGTATTTGAGTGACAGCCATCGCCGCAGCAGACTCTGCCGTTGACAACCACCACTCTTATCACCATCACTATCACCACCACCATCACCATCACCATCATAATAATCACCACCATATACAACAGCTGCATGACTCGCACCCAAGTATACACATAAAAATTATGGGAGCAGTGGGGATGTAATCTGGAGATGAAAGTAGATCCTAAAAGTGACAAACCCATCATCCTAATTCCAACACTTGCTGCTATATGCTGCAGAAAAGGTGGGAAGCTGGTGAAATCTGCAGCTCTACACTGTAACTGAAAAAATTCTCATCACAGCAACACCTTCTACTACCAACAGGTTGATGTCAGGTTGTTAAACCTATTAACCTAACCACTGTGCTAGCATTACACACTACTGCAAGCCTGTCAACTCTACCAACCTTCCCAGACTTTGTGCTGCTGTCAAATCAGACAGGCTTACATTTCGGTGTTGCTAACAGATTAGTTTTCCACATATCTGCCTGTAAATCGAAACAGCACCACATCAACTTAATAATACATGATAGCCTCACTTCAAACCCATGTGAGGCTTATATACTTATTCGAGCCCCCCGTAGTGTAGGTAAGTTGTTTGGTGACTCTTGTTGTAAGTACCATTCGACGGCGTGTGGATTTAGGGTCGTCTATGCAAGTTGAAACCGCATAAATGGTCACCGTGGGCCAAATGAAAGGAAGTAGCTGTGCGTATGTGCATATTCATTGCTAAATTTGAATTGTCCCGAGATGTTTCCCACTTGACGTATAAGGCGAGATAGATGGTTGTCAGGAGACGGGAGTTGTGGAGGGGCAGCAAAATATCGTTGCACCCACCCTGCCTTCGGGAGTGTTATTCCAAGAGGTTTATACAATCTAACCCATTTTTTATGTGAAGCTGCTAACGGCTAAACAGCGGACACAGGTATGTCATACGTCTACATTGCATATGCGGTCTTTCCGTGCCAGGAAGGGTGCTAACTTCCAGGTAGCGGTGCGACAATTGATTACAGTGGTGCAGGATGCCAGAAGACATACTCCAACAGCACCACAGCTTGCATTGCGAATCCACCTTCTACAAATCGCTCTTGCGGCACTTCTAGCAATCTTACATGCACCGGTGGTCCTTTTTGATGACATGTGCTGCTCGAAGTATGGATTCTGTGGTTCAACGGCATCGTACTGCTCTATCTCAAATGGAGGTAAATTTATCGTGTCACGTGGAGCTGGGAAAATCGACAAGTACATACTGACCTGAGGTACATTCTAGCCAATTTTGGTGCCGCATGCACCGCCCCGTAAGGTTATTCAGGAACTGTTCGATGAGGGTAAAGTTAGGGGTTTGTTAAGTATGATTACGAATCTATGCATTATAAAGATATGTGCGTTCAGGTCACGTCTGTCCGCTCATTAATCGGTAGCCTCTGTCGATTGTGATTGCGCATTGTTGCATATAATAGTGCATTATGACTGCTTGCTGTTACCACACACTGTGGATAGTCTTGAGGTCCTCTCTTATTTCTCTCGTCAGTAGACACATCATATACACGCTCACGGTTCCTCCCATAAAGTAACAAGCATGATCACATCTGGGCGAGTGAGATTCTATGACAATTAATTCTGCGCCATTGACCGACCACTACCTGATGCGTTAACGTAGGCTAGGAGGATAAATGAAACGTTTTGAACGAGCTTCATTGCACTCCGCTCCTGCCTGTATATAGATCCGTAGCCGAGGTATGAACGTGAGACAACTACCTTGAAAGTGCTTAGCTTGTGGGATCGGGGTAGTCTGTCCGTTCAAGTCTCGGGCAAAATCCTGAAGACCGTCCCTAATTCAGGTGAGAGTGGAGGTGACGTCCAGGGTTGGGGTTGCGGGTACCCCCTAGAATTCGGATACTCAGAGTTCCATAGTCCTGAAGTATCATAGGCGACAATTCATGCTAAGAGCAAGGCAAGATCTTGCGTCTATGAGACGGGATTTTCTGTAAGCATTCGAAATTCTACGAAGTACAGGCTACTGATTCGGTTCTGGTCATCTCTACCATTCATGACCAATTGCCCAACCCCCAAGGCATCAAACAGTGCCTAAATGTCTAGCAGGGATTTGCGGTTGACACTCCAGACAGGGCTGAGTGTATATATCAATGCATCTCGCATATCGGAGACGAGTTAATGATCCTAGAAACCCTGAACAGATTCAGTATGATATGGAAACCCGGAAACTCGTTGGGACAATGTTCAAAGTATGAACCAGGGTCAAGAGAAGGGAAATTGTCCTTCAACTTTCGGTAAAGTTAGTATTGAACCACAATCACACAATTCTCGGTGCTTTGTCTTGGGGGAAGTTTCATTGCCGGTCTGGAGGCCCGTAGCCCCAATTGTCTGTATTATGTTCGAGTACCCCGCTTCAACTAATACATCCTGAAGCTAGATGGGGCAACAAAGACATCAAGATCTTCCAATTGGTGCTTTTGAGGCTTCTTCGATGGCGTAACTATGCCTACCAATCTTTAGTTGAATCATCTGCCCCCAATTTCACTTCCCGGGGTCCAATTCCTTTTCCCACCGCCATTGGAGTTCCGTAAAGCTTTGCTGCTGACCATCCGGGCCTTGCAAGTTCAGGCCGTCCTGTGACTCGGAGATACATTCTGCGATTCTAGCCCTGACACTGTTGCACATCGGAGAAACACGAAGCTGCTGCTACTCAATAGGTCGTCAGCAAGATCGGTGGTTAGACATTGACTCTTAACTGCTAAGGGATGGGCATAGAGATGAGAGTGAGGATAGGTTGTGTTGTGGTTGATTTCTTGGGTTGGGGTGACCCTTGCTCGTAGGAGGGTACACAATGGTTCTTGTTTTGTTAGTTTCGAATGTCAGGGAGGTTTGGAAGGAATGAGCTCCGAGTGATGAGATGTGGTTGTTTTTTTGGGAAAAGCAAAAGAAAAGGGGATACTAGGTATCTGAAGTTGTAAGTATGTTTCCGCGCACAAGTCCGACATCGAAAATTTTGTTGGAGAGTTTGCCGACAGCTTTGAAATGGTGTGTATTAAGTACTAAAAGTTGAATTTTCATCTTGGCTGCGAGAAACTGTTGGGACTGCGGAGGTTCCTTTTCGTCGTGATGTTGGACGATGCATAGATCTAGAGTAGAGTGTCTCGAAGATATCGATGTTATAAATTAGTTTGAGAAGTATGACCGATAGAATACGCAGCAAACAAGTTTTTTCCTCGTTCAATGAAACTCCTTTTAATTTTGCGGTAAACCGACAGTTGTGGAATGTCGAAGCGGATGGGGAGCTGGGCGTCTCACTATGAGGTTTCTGCAGCCTGAAAAGTCAATTCAGTTGCTTTCTAAGATTTTTCTATGGGTCAGCCAATGGTAGAGATGATATCGCGATGGGTTTGTGATGGTTTCGGTGCAGTGCGTTTTGATTGCTGTCTAGTCTGTATGGTGATATCGGTGACCTTGCATCCAACCATCCTCATCTTGTCTATTTATGGCTGCGCATCTGTAAATCCGTTTTTATTTTTGTGGAGAATCCTTGCCTCATTTTTTCAGGGGAGCTGGATTGCACTTGACTTCGACGGGTGAGGCCCTCTAAGCACTAGTGACTTCAGGAGTTACTCTGTTAAACTCCACCTGTCCTCAACATCGTCACTTTGTTCCCCTCAAACCTACTTACCCTTTCTCAGCATCTCATAGCACTTCTTCACTTCTTTAATCAATCGATCGATCAATTGCTTCTAACTTACGACAAGATTTCGCTCACCCACTCAGTCATGTCGAATTCCGCTTCCGCCAAGTAAACAACCTCTTCCATAGCTTCTTTCTCACTGCACAAGCAACGCAGCTGCTAATAACGACTCTTCACGTTTGCCAGTACCCCAACACCTCCCCAAAGCCGTGCTATCAACGAGATTAAACGTCTCCTCTCGCGAACCAACCCTGACTTCGCTACGGCTAAAACCCACATTTCTCGTGCCATTGGCGGAAACGTAGCCTGTCTCGAGCCGTTCCGTAATGCTGTCCGCCGTCCCGACCTTTCCGAGAGCCAAAAGCTCGACTTCTTACTGCAAGCCGTTCCCGAGGCTGATAAAGCTATCGAGCGTCTCTACGGCGAGGATTGTTTCAAGGAAACAAGTGAGGTCTATGGTAACTTCTGGCGTCTAATAGAAACAAGGGGCTACGTGAGATTGTTGCTCGACATTGTCTTCGCCGCATCCGATAGTTCGGAGTATGAAACTGCTGTCACCTATTCGAGAAGGATACTGGAGATGAATCATGGAGATAACAACGGTTTGTTTCCTCCTCCCATGATATATTGCGAGGATTAAGCTCATTTTGCTTTAGGTATCCGTGACCGTGTGCCCTTGTTCTTGTTGCACCTCGAACGTCCCCTCGAGGCTCTCAACTTCTGTCTATCCTGGCTCGATACCGCCCACGAGGACTACGACAGTACTCGATACTGTCCCAAGGGAGGTTTCGCCGATCTTGGTCGCTACAGCAAGGAAGATCTCGACCCTACAAAGCCCCTGCAGATCAAAGTCCAGAACTTAGGTCACGCCTCGCTGATCTTCACATCCGCCTTAGCGTGCTTCAAAATCTTCGGACCTTGCGTCCTCTCAACCAGTTGGCTGCGAGAGGGAAATAAGGCAAATGCCCATGCAGTCGACTTGCTACTCACTCCCACTGATACCTGGCCTACTGGTCCTAACCAGAGTCCCCGTGGTCTCGGTTCCGAGCCAGAAGCGATGGATTATGTTTACTATGCGCAAAAACTATGGGAAGATGAGGCGGCTCGGAAATGGGTTGGCGAAGCGGCTAGTGACGTTTCCAAGCGCGAGTGTTCCGCAAGAGACTGCAGAAAGGTAGAGTCGACAAAGGGAGAATACAAGGTATGTGCTGGATGCAGAGCTTCCTGGTATTGCGGTACCGAGTGCCAGGCCAACGACTGGAAAATTGGGCACAAGAGACGGTGTAAGGAGGAGAGAAATATCAGGGAGCTTACGGAGAAGATGGGGAAAGGGATGCAATGGGGCAAATAAATGGCCAGCTTTCAAGTGGGAACAAAAATATGGTGATTGTGATGCATTGGTAGGGTGGAGTTTATTATCATCATATGTTTAATTAGCTACGCCTTGGGGAGATCTTACAATGATCTAATCTACTCGAGTCCTGGTTCGTGTTCGGGGAAGGGTTTTTCTTAATATTGGTTATTGTAACTCAACATAGTGCAAGTAGGAATAACGTTTAAAATCTCTTTTCTCGCCAATTTGGTGGTTTCGCATTGTGGGGCTATTGAGATGGGCTTCGTAGTTATCCCTACACGCTCGGTAACCTTCAATTCGTATCCCTTTCCTTTCGGGTATAGTTATAAGTACCCTTTTATATTGTGAGTAAAAGAGTAACATCAGAAGTCCAGCCAGCCAATCAAAGTCTTTGCCACACGACGATCATTTACTCACACTATACCTCAAAGGAAAGGGATACGGATTGAAGGTTACCGAGTGTGTAGGGGATAGGCCGCAGTTATCGATTGTGTATTGGGATCCTAACCAACAGTTGGCAATGGGCACATTGGCATTGCGTTCCCATTGATCTACTTATATAGTATGGCTCGACTAACTTCATTCCCTAGATGGTTGGGACTCTTCCTTGACGTCTTGCGGATCTCAACTTGTGGGTCGGGCAGCTTTGTCCTATCTAGGTGAAGTCGAATTCGAATATCTTGTGGTAGACTAATACCGCTATCTCCGGGTTATGGAAGCTGCTTAATCGAATGTATACGTATATGATGTAGATGACATACTGAGATTTGCAGCTTCTAGCACCAATGCTGACACAGGCAGACACAGCAACGATTAAACTCGTGGAGACCAGACCAGTCCAAAGAATTGCTTCAGCGCTAATGGAAGAGCGGTCCCAGTATATCAGCAATAATATGCAACTCAATTTCTGATCTGCTGTGGGAGCACTGAATTCGACCGCATAGTGGACCGGGGGATCATCTACACAAAACCAAGCTCGAAAGTCAAATACCAACGGCTGAAGAGCATCACTGTGAGAATATACTGGAGGATCCTAAACTAACAACCACGTTTCCCCACAAAAACAACCATAACAGCTTCAACGAAAGTTTAAATAGTCTTTTTCTCCAACCGTCACAAATATGTCCCTTTTCGCACAAAGGCCACGAATCCTCGATCTCATCTCTATGTTCAAGAGTTTTCCTTCCACTAACCCAACCATCAACTACCTAGTATGAAGATCTGGAGTGCGCTTCAGATCGGGTTGCTCTACAGCGCCATTTTGGAGGCGAATGCAACCCCACTTCGTAATGGCGATGCTGGAAAAAACGTGTAAGTTTTTGAGTGATGGAGTGGGTAGATATTGGATGGGATGCTGATCTGATGTAGGAAGAACGTACCGGCTGGGAGGTGGCCTGACGGACGGGAGCGGGCGGCGAAATCTACTCCTATTACTGATTATTACAATCGGATGGGTATGCCCATCACGGATACTCTTACGCCCACGGTTAGATCAGGTGCTTCTTCATCTCTCAAGAAGGCCATTGCTATAACTCCCAGCCAAAACTTAACTACTACTGTAGTAGCGGTGAGGGTTACTGTCACCACTAGATACGCCAGAGCTACAGAGATCGAGTCTGCCAGTACTGCTGTTGAGCTGTAAGTTATAGCTATCTGCCCCTTGACAATGTACCAACCTAGTTGGAAGGAATAAGACGGCGTGGAGTTAACAATGAATTCGAATCCATATTTTCCTTTCACTTGAGCTAGCACAATGTACTGCAGTTGCTAACGAATCAATTGGCAGAGCTGGTGCACCAACTGCTACGTCCCCAGTTGTGCTCGGTAGGAACAAGAAACAGGAGCCGGCTCTCGATTCTCCTGGGGATGAGGAGTTAGCCAGGCTATATGGTTATGAACCTATTTATGGGTTTACTTTCGCGGAGGAAAAAGATGATAAAGATGAAGAGTTGGCTTTTGCTTCCACTGAGGAAGATTTTGACGGGTCTACCCTGATACTAGTTGACGAAAATTCCAATTCGGCGGCCGATTCTGATGAATTCGAGGCAACCCTCGCTTCCGAGGATGCCCTCCAGCCCGCAAAACCCGGCAACATCACCTTGATCAACGGTAACGTAGCACTTGACATCACCGACATTGCCGAATGCATGTTCAACGGTACCAAGCTCTTCCATCAGCTCGCGCAATCCGACATAGACGCGGTAGATATCTGCAAATCGTACGCTTTCGACCCCAGCCAGGTCAACTGGCACGTCGCTGGCACCTACGAGTGGATGCTCAATTATACCCTAGCAAACCAGGACCGCGAATACTTCAAGAAGAATGGATTAATCTCGACTATCGCCTTCGACTACCTGGGTATCAATAACTACAAGTGTGCAATTGGGACTTCGCATCTGTGCATGGTCGATTGCCCTACTGTGGTCAAAAGTATCGAGGATCTTGAGACCGCCAGGAATGTTTTCTTTGCCTTGACTAGTGCTACTCATATGTTGACTATCACTGAAATTGTTCATGTACGCCTCCCTCCCTACTCCTCCCCGTATGCCTAATCTCTCTCCTTACCAACTGACCGCTCCAGAATGCAATGGAATCAGCACAAAGTAACCTTGGCTCTATGGTCAACAAGATGGTACTTGAAAACTTCTACACATCTCCCACAAAGGGGGAGCACGAGCGAGCCAAAGCCTGGCAATTCTTCATCCAAGTCAGCATCTGGGCTGTCCAAAGTGCCATCGGATCCCTTATCCCCCTTGTCCCTTGGGCACACATCCAAGATTACATCATCTACCAGGCCTCGCGTGTTACGGGCCTTCAATTCGACAGTACGGGACGCTTAAATCACTTCCCAGGGTTTGACTTCGACCGGTGGCGTACGGATACCATTACCAATACCGTCAACGAGATGATGGCTGTGGAGAGCGGTCCGAACACTCCTGGTGCTTGGCTGAACGGACCCAGCCCCATACATAATCCCGCTGGCTCTACGCTTCAGGACTGGTGGAATGTCAATGGGAAAAAGGCAGGGCAGTGGGATCGCTGGGCTTCTGGTGACATAAGTCCCTCCGCGCGTGCAAACGATGTTGCTGCGAGTAGCATAGGGTGGTTTGGGTCGTGGGGTTCAATCTTTCCAGACTTTAGACGGACGATGCAACCTAAAGGCTTTTCTCATACGACTGAGCAGGCGTGGTCGGATCTCAAGCAGCTTTTTACGGGCACTGCTCAATGGGCACAGGGGAAATGGTGGTGGGTGAAAAACACCGTCAGTAACCTTGCTAGCGACAGTCCACCGAGCCCTGATGCGCCGCTTTCATACCTCGATGCGCAGCGGAAACAACCTCCCGTCTCCAAACTAAAGCCCGGTGATAAAATTACTTCCTGGGGCTCGGTGGAGAGCTTTGATCTTAAGGACCGTTCGAGATACGGGGAGGGTGGTTCCGCTAGCGACTTATTGATGGATGTCTGGAGTCGGGGAGTCGCGACAAGAGGCGATTTCAGGAAGTTTCCGCTTGCTCCAATCGGGTTTCGGAATATGACAAAGAAACTGGACGGAACCAGGAGGGCGGTCCAGATGCTGCTCCCCGTAGGCGTCAACCTCGCCATGCCAATGTATCTGAGAGACGTCTTTGAGTCCTTTGCGTGGCATGGATCAGACCTTCCACACGATCACAACGCAGCACATATGACCTGGATGATTCAGGAGACTGGTCGTTTCTCGAGACGCTTGCTGAAGGAAAATGTTAACCGCATGTTTGCAAGTGCAAACGTTGGGAAGGATGGTAAGTCATCCCATATTTGCCAACCGGCAAACGGTCGCTAATACATCACAGGCGCAACACACCTCTCGAACGCTCTTGCAATGGGATCCTTCCTCCCCGCCGACCGTGGTTCTCTCCACCAATGGACTGACTCAAGCATCGAGGATGCCATGACAAAGAACATGTACTTCAAAACCCTCAACGCGGCAATGCGGAGCCAGAAACACTTCATCTCCTGTACCACCGACCTCCTCAGAAAAGTCTCCAAACACAAAATCGTAGACAAACAAGCAGTCTCAGTCCCCGCCTGCCTTGCCGACAACACAGGCCCCGAGCATCTCCGCGCCTGTATCCCCGTCTCCCCCACAGTCCGGAACGAAACCGTCTGCTACCTCTACCGCTGGGTGGACCGGGGGATGGCGCCCTCCCACCACGTCGAAGAACCCTGGGGGTGGGAGCAACTACAAAATTTCGACGCCTCGGTCGAAGATATCATCAAATCCTCGTTCCTAACCCACCGACACACATACGGCGGCGAGAGTGACGCCTTCGACTCCCTCTCCTCCGCACCCTCACTCTCCTGGGGTCCCAGCGCCGAATTCATCACCGATCCCACTACACCGGGTATGTTTTCCATCCCGGTCTGCAACACGCCATATAACTGGAACGGCCCCACCCACGGGTACAGCTACAACGACGACACGAACCTGTGGAGCTCACGCAAGAGTCTTCCGTGCTACTGTGGGAGTCTGGGGAACGAGACACAGATGGTGTGGGCGGCTATGCGCCTCGATATCTCTGGAAAGCGCAGGGAGTATATGACAATGCTGTGTCCACGACAGATCGATAATAAGATCAGGAACCCGCTGGAGCGGTATGTGGCCAAGTGCAGACTGGGGATCAAGAAGAAGGCGGGCATCAATTTTATGAAACAGGATCATCTGTGTGATGTCCTCATTGACGAGCTGGAAGCGAGAGGGATTGAAGAGATCGGGCAGGTTAGTAAGGAGGAGACAGAGGTGTTGATGTGTAAGGTCCATCAGAAGAGTGGGGGAAAGTGTAGCAAGTATAGGGATACGCCGATCAGTGAGGCGTGGAGGGAGGCGGAGGAGCTGAGGGCGAGGAACGATCCAGGGGAGGTGGAGGAAGAGGTAGAGGGGGAGTGTGAAGAGGTGGGAGGATTCGAGGAAGCGGTAAATGCTGAGGCCGCCGACGCCGAGAAATCCCAATCCACCGATACTCAAGAATCACCCGAACCCGAGGCTGCACACGCTGCCGAATCAATCACACCTACCGCAGCCAAAGAGCCGGGCGTGGACTACAGAGCCCTCATCAAGCCAGCACCTCGCGGCGGAAACCCCCCAGCGAGAAAACCTCCTCCCATTCCTGCTACTACTACCCCAGGTAAGAAGGCAGAGAAGGCGTATCTAGTAGGTACATGAATTTGATTTTGGGACCTTGACTTCATAACATTTACTACTCTGCTTGGTTTTATCACCCCCCACTTATGTCTCTCGTTTTTGCAGAAGAAAAATGTTCGCGGGCTCTGATGGATTTTTTATCTTGTACAGATGTCGGCAGAATTAGCGGAGTGGTGGAGGAGGCGGAGAACTCAGATCACGAGGAGTCGAGTGATGGGGGGGTGTAAAAGTTGATGTTGTTTTTTGGCGGTTTCTTTTGTTTTGGGAGATGAGGACTCGCGACTTTGCTTTTGTTTCTTTATGTTACGAAGGAAGCGGGGAGGAAATATGTACGGGATATGCCATGGCCGCCAGCGGCCGAATGCAATATGATTACAAACAAACAAACAATCACCCCCCACTTTCAACACTTCTGATTTCTGTCTGGTTCAGCGCATATGTAGCGTTTGGTTTTTTTTATTGGTTTATTTCAGATTGCTCGTTTAGATTGGTAGAGTAATAAAAGTTACCCTCAATATTCACCGAAATCTTTATGTCGAATGACATATCATGTCTAGGTATACTCCACCCCTGATGCTGTTTCCGGGGCACACACTCACAGAAAAAGTAAAAACAACACCATCTTGCAAGCAAGCCCCATCTGCGATGCGGAATTGAGGGGGTGCGTGCGTGCATACTGCGCTGCAGGTAGGAAGCCGACAGAAGCCGGTGTACAGTGATGCTCTTTGTATTCTTCATTACCTCAGTGCATAATGTGTTCGTAGACAATATATACAAACATGCAAAAACTTGGGGTGGCTGTATCACACAAGGTACAAACTAAACAAGTTCCACCTACAACTTTGCAAACACCGGTACCACCACCCCATTCTCCACCAATACGCTCTTGTTCTTTACAAACTGCCGCAGCGCCTCCTTTCCATTCTCGAAGCCCACCCCGGAATACCCCCATCCGCTCACCGGCATCTGCGCTGGCGATTCTCCCCAGTTATTCACCCAGCATATACCCGCCTGTACCTCCGCCATCACTTTGTTGGCCGTGTTCAAGTCCCTCGTGAACACGCCCGCGGCGAGTCCGAGCTTGGTATCGTTCGCCCGCGATATCACCTCCTCCACCGTCGAGAATGTGAGCAGGCATGCTACTGGCCCAAAGATCTCTTCACGGACGATTCGCATGCTGTCGGTGCAGTGCGTAAATATCGTTGGGGAAACGTAGTAGCCCTCTGTGAAGGGGGCCATGAGGGTGGTGGGTTTCTGGGGTCCGCCGAGGAGGAGTGTGGCCTTGTCGACGGAGATGCCGTGGTGGATATAGGAGAGTACTTTTTCGTAATGTGCCTTGGAGACCAAAGGACCGAAGTTTGTGTCGGCATGGAGGGGATCCCCAGCGCGGATGCAGTCTGTGACCTTCTGCACCAGGAGCGCAGAGAAGCGGTCGTAGATGTGTTCGTGGATAAAGACTCGGGTGCCGTTGGTGCACACCTGGCCCGAGGAGAAGAAGTTTGCGGCGAGGCAGGCGTCCACGGCCGCATCGAGGTCGGCATCGGGGAAGACGATGAACGGGGATTTCCCGCCGAGTTCAAGGGTTACGGCTTTTAGTGATTTTGCAGCAACGGTGTAGACGGAGATTCCGGTTGATGGCTGGCCGGTAAAGGAGACCTTTGCGACTCGGGGATCGGAACAGAGAGCTGCGCCGACTGGGCCAAGGCCATGTACTAGGTTGAAGACACCGGGTGGAAGCCCGGCTTCGGAGAGGACCTCGGCGAGGATGTAGGCCGTCAGCGGCGTCACCTCGGAAGGTTTGAAGACAAAGGTATTGCCCGCGGCTAGGGCGGGTGCACATTTCCACAGCGCTCTATTCCCGGTCAACGCTACTTCAGAAGTGGGAGCGGGGGATTACATCTGGATGGGATAATTCCACGCCCCAATACCAATACAAACCCCCAGTGGCTCTTTCCTGGTATAAACCCACGCGGATTCTCTCAGCTGTATCGTCTTGCCTTGTCCCGTTCCCATTCCCAACCCGGCAAAATACTCGAGCACATCCGTGCCGGTGGCTACATCCACTGTTGACGTCTCGCAAAAAGCTTTCCCCGTATCCAAGGACTCGATTCTTGCAATATCGTCATTGCGCTCTCGCAAGAGTTTGACGGCATTGAGGAGGATGCGACTACGCTCGACGGGGGTCGTTTTGGACCAAGATTTGAAGGCCTCCTGCGAGGTGGTGATGGCGAAGTCAATGTCTGCTGGGGAGGCGGTGTAGACTTCTGCTAAGGGCGTGGCGGTGGAGGGATTGTAGGTGGTGAATGTGCTTGTGTCTGAGTGGTGGGGTTTGCCATTGATGTAGTGGGTTTGGATTGGGAAGGGGGGAGGGGAGGCGGACAGGGTGGACATGTTGAATGTTTGTTTGTGCGTATGTATGTTGAATGCTCTGGATGGGATTTCACTCCTGCCCCAGTTACCGTGCTCTACTCCCCTTCATATCATTCGATGATTCGAGCAGCTCTCGGTCCTTGGCGATATGCTAAGTGCTACTAGCATTGTGCTGCGCAGCAGGCGTTTTGTTTAAGAAACGATTAGTAAACAAACAAACATACGTCACGGCAGCAAGGGTTCAAGCGAACTGGGACCCTGGATCGTAGCCTGAAATGGTAGTGCGATCCATACCACACGCTACGGCGGGTTAAGGGCTGCACTGTTGATGTTGGCTTCATTGGTTCCCGTCGAAACGAGAATATCTCCACATCATCTCCCTCTCTTCGTCTCCAGCCAGAGATAGCTGATAGGGAGAATTCAATTTCATTCCCTTCGCCTTATATTCTCGCTCAACCGGAGGATTCCAGATCCATATTCATATCCATATAAACATCTCCAGCAGAAGCCCGTATCATTATCCCATCACTCCACTATGACCACTACGACCATTCCTGTAGACTACCGTCCGGATTATATTATTGTAGGGTATGTAATGGAGACCCTTCGAGTACAATTCTTATGCTGACCACCCCATAGAGGCGGCACAGCTGGCTGTGTCGTTGCTTCCCGATTATCATCCTACCTCCCCGACAAGACCGTTATGCTGGTTGAGGCAGGACCATCTGACTACAACGATGAGCGTGTATTACAACTGAGGGAATGGTTATCACTACTAGGCGGAGAATTAGACTATGACTACGGAACCACAGAGCAGCCGATGGGTATATATCCCTTCCCCCGGGGGTCCGCAAGTTCTCCCCTAACCCACTTCAGGCAACTCCCACATCCGCCACTCCCGGGCAAAAGTTCTGGGCGGTTGCAGCTCGCACAACACCCTCATCTCGTACCGGCCCTTCAAACGGGACATGGACAAGTGGGTAAGCATGGGCGCCGCAGGTTGGGACTTCCCCACCATCACTCGCTGCATCGACCAGCTCCGCAACACGATCCGACCAGTGCACCCCAAGCACCGTAACAAACTCGTCAAAGATTGGGTGAAGTCGTGCTCGAAAGCCCTTGATATCCCAGTGGTTGAGGATTTCAACAAGACGGTGCGGTCCGAGGGCGGTTTCGGCGGGGGTGTTGGTTTCTTTTCCGTCTCCTACAACCCCGAAGATGGAAAGAGGAGCTCGGCAAGCGTAGCGTATCTCCACCCAATTATTAGCGGGGAGGAGAAGCGGCCAAATCTCACAGTCCTCACCGAAGCGTGGGTTTCCAGGCTAAACCTCTCCAAGGAACCCGAAAAGAAGGCGGAGAGCGTAAATATCACCCTAAAGTCCGGCCATTCCCTCACTCTTGCCGCGAAAACGGAAATGCTCCTCTGCGCCGGCGCAATCGACACCCCCCGCCTCCTTCTCCTCTCCGGGATCGGACCAAAACGCCAGCTAGAAGACCTGGGGATAGAGGTACAACACGACCTCCCGGGCGTTGGCGAAAACCTACTAGACCACCCGGAGAGCATCATGATCTGGGAGCTCAAGGAAGCCATGCCCCCAGAAACCACCATGACTTCAGACGGAGGTATCTTCCTCGACCGCGACGGAGACGGTGTGGCAGACATCATGATGCACACCTACCAAATCCCGTTCTGCATCAATACCTCACGTCTCGGGTACGAAGCACCCTTACACGCATTCTGCATGACCCCCAATATCCCGCGGCCAAAGAGTATCGGGAGGATGTACCTCACCTCTTCAGACCCCAACGTCAAACCAGCGCTTGACTTCCGCTATTTCACCGACCCCGAGGAGTACGACGCACAAACACTAGTCGACGGCTTCAGGGCTGCGAGGAAGGTGGCAGAAATGGAACCATTCAAGTCGTATCTCAAGCGTGAAGTTGCGCCCGGTCTAGAGGTGCAGTCCGACAAAGATCTAAGTGAATACGGACGGAGAGTCGCACATACTGTCTACCACCCAGCGGGGACTACAAAGATTGGAGATGTCACGAAAGACGTAATGGCAGTCGTGGGTCCGGATTTGAAGATACGCGGCATCGCGGGTGTGAGGATCGCGGACGCGGGAGTGTTTCCGTCTATGGTTACTATCAAGTGGGCCATCCCTATTTCTTTCTTCTATTGGGTGGAGATGCTAATGAACACAGTCCGATGCTGACAGTCCTTGCTATCGGGGAGAGATGCGCAGAAATAGTAGCGGAAGTACAGGGATGGAAGAGGGAAGTCAGGCCGAAACTGTAGATGTGGGAGTAGATAAGATACCCCGGCCACAGCCCCCATATGTTTGCTTATACATATAGCCGATAATATGTATATGGCGCAATAATCCCTATTTCCACATCTTGTGTAAGTCGATATATTCTCTCCCTCGAGTGACGCCCGGTGACTACATCTCGCCATGACGCAATCCCACCAACTCCTCTGGGGACAACCATCCCCGCTTCAACAAGGCAGACAAGACTCTCTCTCCCATTCTAGGGCGGCCTTGGGCGGACAAGGAGAGACCGCATGCATCTGCATCTGCAATTGCAACATAGGCAGTCATATCTGCACATTGCACTCTGCAATAAGAGGGTCTTTGCATTGCATTGCAGCGCTGCTGCGGTGCGCTGCTCAGCTAGCTGTTCACCCAGCCATCCGTCCATGGTCGAAAAATTAAAAAAGCCCAACAAACACAGCAATGGGGCAGTGGAGATTAATAAAAAGAAGGCTGAGGGTATACTTTCCTCAATGGAGACGAAAATTCATAAAAGAAAAAGGCGATATTTATGGGGCTACATGACGATGGGCTACTGGTGAGGGAAAAAAAAACAGCAGAATTTGAAAAACTTTTCCTGGTTACCGTGTACAATAACACTGCCATGAGAAGAGAGGCATCCGAGGAGACACTCGAATAGAGAAAGAAATCATTTTTAACGAGTGGGCAGCAATGTGGTCATCATCATTCGCTATCACTCGCTGCTTTTTCTGGAATTACGGTACGTTATGAGAAAGGAACACAAAATGATAATGATACTGATCCCAAGGAAATTCCTATAGCTAGCACTGATTGATTGGTATCTCGAGCTTTTAGAGAGAAGGAGGGAGAGAGATCTGTAAGAGAATGAGGAAACAGAGAGCCTCCACCTACAACTATAAAATAAACAAACACACCAAAAAAACGTACATCATAAGATATCCATCCATACACATAACCGCAACTATGAAAATACATAAGAAACCACAGGTATCACTATAGCCACAAATATCCGCCCGCTCCCATCCTTCTTCATGAGAACCCGCTCCCACCCATACCCCAACTCCTCAACTCCTCAACTCCCTGCTCTCCCTATAAACCAACCCTCCATCCGTACCCACCCCATTTAATGCAGCCGTGATTCACATAACATAGTCATCGTTACCAACATAATAACTTCATTACCTCATGACCGCATTAACTTTCCTCCTTTTTAACCGACTCTCTTAGGGGAGGGTAGGAAAATGAGGGTGATCTCAAAAAAGGAAACAAAAAACCTAGGGAGCCTACCTCCATGGCCCGCTCTTCCTATCCCTGCCTCCACCATGCGGATCACCGCCTCTCTCTCTGTGCAGTCGTCTCCCACCCGCATTCACAGTCGGTGGAACATACTCCTTCTCTCTCTCATACTGGTCCTGATATGTGTACTCTCTGATATCCTTCTCCAGTGGTGGTGGTGGTGGCGGCGCTCTACTTTTTGGCGGTCCACGACTCGGTTCTCTCGCGTGGTGATAATGGTGTGAACTGCTTAGGGGAGGTTCTTCATATCTGCTCAATGCCCAACTGTTAGCGGCCGCCAACGTTTTCGGAGCCCTACTGAGGGCAGCTCCGTAGCCAATAACGTGCAGTGACTCATACAATCCATCGCCTTCATATCTCTTTCCGTAGCCGTCATATTTAGCCTCGTCGTACTCGTCGTCGCTGTTGTACCGCGCATCGGGCGATTCCTCGCGCTTGCGATGCGCGCTGCGACCACGCTTCATGGCGCGACGAGACGACGACAGAGGCTCCTTGCTTACTGGCGTCTTTGACGTCTTAACGCTACGGGAACGTGTAGGCGGCCGCACTGGCTCCTCACCAAGGGTGGGCCGTGGGTTGATATCATCCCTCCTAACGTCTTCCTTCCATTGGGGGTTGGGGGCGGTGGAACCATACGGTTGGCGGAAGCGCTCAGTAGGTGAGCTTTCCTTCTCATCCGGCGTCAGGAATTCGCGGGGATCGGGAATTTCTTTGGTGGAGTATGGTCTCGAGGTCCTTTGCCGTGTGAGAGATGGTGGGGCAGGAGGTGGCGAGTCCTTGGAATCATCCTCGTTGATAGATTCATGCGCATGCGGTAGGTCTCCCCCACGAATAGAATATCCTCTTCGCCTTCCTGGCTCGGGAAGACTAAGAGGAACCTTTCGTTCTTCATCGGAATCGAAAGAGTCTTCTGGGTAGTCTTCACGGACGGCCTGCCACCAGCCTTGATGGATAGCGCGGTCTTCAGTTTGCGGGAAACATTTTCGTGGAATCAGTTTGGGCATTTCGTGGCCTTGGTCAAAGATGGTCCAGTGTTCCAGGATCCTGGAGATCCGGAGCCATTCACGCTCAGGAGCTGCCATCAACTGTGTAAACATCCATACTTCAAACCCGCGAGGCGTCAGTCCAGGTAAAGTGGGTGCCTGGTTGGGCTTGATGGGGACGAGATGGTGTTCGACGTTGAGAGCACAGAAGAGTTCTGATAATGATTTGGGGGAACGGTTATTGAAGAATGCTAATTACAACCAATTTTAGTGGGACAAATTCAAAGCCACGTGGATGGGTGCACAAACCTCGCCATTCGCCCGCCTCATTTTCGGATACAGGGAAGGTATGGTAAAACTGGATAAGTTTTCCTAATGTTACAACACAGCTCTGGGTGGGTTCCAACAGAGCAATCTAATGTCCTGATATTAGCATATCCATACTTCAGCAGTGACTATTGTCCTCACCATATAGGCTGCGATCCCTCGGAACAACGCAATAAGCTTTGGCTTCGGCCTTGGCTCCCGTCCTTGTGAAATCTCTACCAACTTTCCGCCCCATTGATCATAGGCCTGATGCAGATCATGTGATTTACCACTTTCAAATGAAGTCTCCGATGTCTGTTCCGACACCTTTCTTGCGGGCTCGGGACGACCCTGAGGCGGTGCTGGAGTTTTTGGTGCGGAGGGTGCATGCGGTGGGGCTTGATCCGGGAAAAAGGAACCCGGCATAGGGCCCGGGGCCTTTGGTTGCGACGGGGCATATCCCTGCGGCGGGGGGGCCGATGGAGAAAGTTCCCCACTATGTGAAGCCGGCTTGTGATAAGAATAAGGATATGGCGGATATTGCGCAGACTGCGATGGTGTCGGATGGTGACCTCGAGCCGACTGCGGTACTCCATGCGGGCCAGGAGGAGGGGGTGGCATCGAGGTGTTAATACGAGGAGGTGGTGAGTGACTTGGATGACCATTATGACCTACTGGCACGGCTGGTGGACTGGGCGCTGGCGACGACTTGCTCATTTTCAAGTTCTTAAGCTGATCTATCATTCCCTGGAGTTGTTCCGGCGACATATCGCCGAAAGCAGCTCCGGGTGGTGGTGGTGGTGCCGGTGCCGCAGGCGCTTGCGGTGGATATCCAGCGGCCGATGGAGGCGGAGGGGCTGCAGCAGGTGCTGGGGGTGGGTGACCATTTTGCTGCGGAGGGCCATAGTAGACGGCACCAGGTGGGCCATACTGCGAGGGAGACGGGAAGGGTGCGGTGGTGTGGGGTCTAGCAGGAGGTGCGGCAGTGGGTGATTGCGGCGCTGGAGGATATCCGTTCACTGGGTAGCCAGGTGGTGGCGGTTGAGTGGGGATATAATATGTGCGGGCGGGGTCGACGCCATAATAGCTGTAACTCATTGTATTGCTTCCGAGGCCGCTTAGGCCGCTGCAACTGTTGAAGGGTCCTACTTAGATGGGTTCGGAGTGTTTCTTTTTCTTTCTTCGAGAGGAATTATGCGATGACGTCGATCGGGAAGTCGGGAGTCGGGAGTCGGAAGTCGGAAATTTGGTGTGATGGGGTTGATGAGATAGAAAAGCAGGAAAGAGGGAAAGAGGGGCGTTCTGTGTGCGACGGCGGTGTTGCACCTGTGACGTTTGTCTTGTGCACCAGAGAGGAAGAACAAAGACGATGGGAGGGTGAAGATGAAGATGAAGCTATGTATCTCAAATAACTCGAGAAAAGCAGAAGATATCTTTTTTTCGGGCGGAGAGGTTTAGTTTAAGTTTCAACAAAAGAGGATGCCAGGCTCTTTTTGATGGTTATTTTCTGGTGCGCTGCAGGATGATAATCCATCCATGGCCACCACCACCACCTCCCCAATCCACGCCGTAGCCCACCTATGAGAGCCACAGTCGCTACCTCTCTTTCGCTCAGCAAACGAGAATAAAACACAAAGCATCATCATCAGTGTGTCAACAACAAACAACAGACAGCCACCTAGCCCCCCCTCTACGTATATACATACACTTCCAATTAGGTGGACAATAATCCAACGCCCGCTGTAGGAGTTATGTACTCTCCGGATAGATAGCCTGATAGAGCTCGATAGAGTCTTTCTTTCGTATTTCTTTCCTTCTCACTGCCGAAAATAAAAAAGGTGTGTCTGTCTGTCTGTCTGTAGCCTTCAGACCGACTGCACTAGGCAGCACTCTCTGCTTATTTGTTTCATTTTGATCAGGGAACGAATAGGGCCGACGAAAAAAGCCGGAAACTCCCTTTGTTCTTGCACGATCGATTTTATTTTCATAATTTATCGAATGTTTTTTACTTTTGTTTTTCGCTCACTCCATTCATTGCACTGCTGTGCCAGCATTTTGGCTCTAGAGGAGCTGGATGGAACCTCCTGCTTCCATGGTTCAAGGTTGTTTCAACCTCCTCGTGTTCTTGCTTTACCCCCTCCGGTGTTTTACACCCTGCACTGCGCAGCCTCAAAAGTTATGCATTCCTATAGATCTTCGATTTGTGGATGACCTCTGCTGCAGGTTGACGACAAGTCTGTTTTGGTAACCGCGCCCCTCCATACCCCATGACTCGTATGCATGGGGAATGGGGGCCATCACAGTGCCTCACTCGGCTACGCAAATCGTTGGTGATGGAACCGTGACCTCCCCTTCTTGGATATCCATTGCTGGCGGGAGAAGAGAAACAAGAGAAACAAGTGGTGCTGCCGGTAGCGCTGGTGGTGGAAGGGAGTTATTGATTGGATTAGGAGAGCACCAACGGGTTCGCAGAAGACTGTGAATTGATGGCGGGAAACTATGAGCCCAGTGTACTCCAGCCATCTCAACTGATCACCCTAGCAGAATGATCAATACTCAACCCCTCTTCTGATTCTCATACCCTACGGGGGTGAAATGGGCAAAGGTACGTTGTTCAGTAAGTAGCCTCATGCCTTATTGAATATGGCATTAATCTTCTTAGATGTTTTAGCATTCAGTATCCGTCCCTTTCTTTAACAGCAATGCAGAAACCATAGCCCACAATCAATTGAAACCGCCAAACAGGAAAACATGACGCTATTACTTATCGAACCACAAGTTCAAAGTCTACTTCCCAACCAACAGGATCAAGAATAATGGAATGTTCAACCATAGTCATCCATTGGTCCCGAATACAGGAAGACCAGGCGATCCACCCACATTTGTTACTGTTGTCTGTCACTGCTTCCAAGCCCTCCCTCCTGCATTGCGACTCGTCAGAGAATGTGATCTGCCCCGTCCACCTGCAGACCCATCTCCTGATGGCGTATCCCAGCAGCCAGTAACTGTCACCCAATTGGCATATGGAGGCAACACACTGTTCGTTGAGAATACGGAGTGGGCACCGAGTCGGTGAGGTGCTATATGGGATATTATATGACCAAGTGGGGGGGGCGGGTGGTGATATGGTTGGAGGTGGCTTGTGGGGTGGGACCTAGATCATTGCTGGCGTGCCGTTGGGTATATACACCACCAGAATTTTCCTCTTGGCAAGAAAAGAAGCTCTAATAGTGGTGAAACCAATGCTGACCGGCAGGTCGACCGGTGGTTGTTTGCTCCCCAACCAATCCAATTGCAGTGAATGGTGAGAAGTGTGTCGAAGGAAGCTTCTGCTTGTGGCGGAACTGTTGGGGGGTGACTGCCCGCTTACGAGCCTGATTCCACCCCGCAGGAGGTTGTGCTTGGTCATGAAACGTGAAGCCTAGCGTCACAGAGAGTCACTCAAGATGCGGTGGGTGATATATTATGAAGTAATGACAGCATTGTAGTAGATACTTAAGTATCGAAAGTGAACGCCTAGTTAGAAATGGGGGCAGCCTCTATATGAACCAAGAGTCGTAGTTACAATCCTATTGCACATACTGAGAGTATCTATTTCAGAGCCCAGTCTCCATCATTACCCGAACTTTAGATAATGATGGTACGGCTACGGCCGTCAGTCTCGGACTTATCGAGTGAAAGTATATGAAACCGAACGCTCTCAGTAAATTTCATGTCCATTTTATGGAAAGTGTGACGGCTCCATTGTAAAACATCATATAAGTTAACTGCTCACAAATTTCCCCACTAGAAACTTAGGGCTAATCTTCTCTCGGTCCCTCGGGTTCGAGTGCTCAATCTATCTCCACCCAAGTAAAATCCTATTCTTTATCGCTGAGACAAATCAGAAGTTTCCCATCCTATAGTTATTGAACTGCACTATCTTACGTGTCGACAATCTAGATTGTGGGGTAAGATCTCACTAGACCATGCGTGTCTCTGGATGTCTAAAACGGGTGAACGTTATTGTTACCGTGCGTAAATTCGAGGAGTTCAATTGGGCACCAGTGACTTAATTTAAAGCATATGATATATCTTATATTATACTATACGCAATGTCCTGCATGAAAACAAACGTCCCGCAACCACTACCGCCTTGATCATAATATCTGTGAGTAAGCTTTAAGTTACTGAGTCGTCAAACATTTATTCTCACTCGCCACTAAATTTAGCATCTCTATTTGACACTAACGATCTCTGGTCTAGTGGCTGGGCATGCGTTAAATGTTTGACTTCAAAGTTAAACTGACTTTCAACGTCACCACCGAAAGCCATGGCGAAACGAAATCATTCCCACAAACCAGGCACCAACGGCGGCAAAAAGCCGAACACGTTTAGTTTCAACAAGGTCGCGAAACGCTCCAATTCACACCTTGGCAAGAAAACGAAGGCTACCAAACACAAAGACGGGCTGCTCTCCGAGAGTATCGATGCTATTCTTGTCAGCGAAGGACTGCTCCCCGGAAAAGCCCAGACCGAGAAGCCACTTGCGACGTTGAGGAAAGAGCCCAATGCGCAGACGCCGATGATAGTGGAGGATGAGGAGAAGAAGGTTGAAGAGTTGATGGATCAGCTCGGTGGGCTGTGAGTGGGTTCGGCAAATGGGACACTGCGAAATTTGTTTCCTCGCGGTCGACATACCAATGGTTAAAGGTGGCTTAAAATTTTTACAAAAAGCTGGCGTTGTTTCCTGGTTCCTCGGTTTTGGCGGCTCTAATTACGAAATACCTAAAGATAGATCATAATGGAGACTTTATAGTGATCAAGCTTTGTTCGGGTGTTAGGGAATTCGACGTATGGCCGCATCAATGGCCACTGCAAATGTCGCGTCATGAGTGATTCTGGTTGCTGCGCTGCATTGCCAATTGAAAGATATCCGCGTGTATTGCACCGAACTTCACTGCTTCATACTGGCCCGTGAAAACTCGGTTCCTTATGATTGTGCGCTCTCTTCCTCATCTCGCTAGACCCGTATGGAATATTCGGATTTCGGTCTAATGCGAGTTGGTGCGAGGAGCGGGAGCTTCTCCTTTACCGGGGCGGAACTGGGGTACAACAGATGTGTAATGGGTTTGTGGGGAATAGGTCCTTCCATTTACTCCCATCTGTTGGCTTTTGTAGTACATAATATATACTTTACGCCCCGATCCATCATGATCAGCTCATCATGATCTATCACAGATATTCGGTTGATTGTGGCAGCGGCTTTCATCAGTTTTGACTTTGACGGGAGAGCGTTTCTATCATGCCCAGTGGTCGCAAATAGATTCGGTCAATGATGTTCATATGAAAAGCGATATCATGACGGCATCTTTTCTGAATATCAATTGCACAAGTGCTGCCCCAGGGTTCAGTCAAACACCCCAAACGGCAACCGTAAGGGCCCTGAAAGACAGAGACGCTCCAACATATTGCTAATGTTAGGTGCTGTCTGCCCATCTCTTGGGAGTCTTCTACATTGCTAGCTTTCATTCTGAACATAAGGGGTCAACAGACGCGAGTCGATCCCTACTCACGCCCACCGCTAAAACCGTCCGCACGAGCGGAAGAAGAGCGCCTCTCTCAAGCGTACGTGTTTAGTGGATATTTCTACTCCGTCCTGTAGATACATAAAAGTTAGCTGGTGAGGTTGGATTCTCGGATAAATACACAACAAACCCTCTGTTGAGGAATAAACAAACGGGCCTATGTTACTATATGGCCTAGAACGAGGTCTAGAGAGGTCTCTCGAAATTATTTGGAGTTGCCGATACACCCCTACACAATTTTTCACTCTTGCTACCCGCCACTTCGCCACTCCACATCCCATAGCGACCACCGTGTCTAATGATCTCCGCGGGATCTCCGACTCTCTTTGTATACAAGGCATCGATGTTATCTTTAGATAGATCAAAGAAACTTCATCTGTATTGTACAATTCAACAGCCTAGTTCGTCGAGGCGGTGAGTGATGGCCTGTGTTTAAGATTACACAACAACGGTTCATCGCCTTATGTACCGCTACAACCGCAACCCCCGACTAGCTTCAGCTCTACGGTCGACTCATACGGCTCATTGGGAGAAGCTTGTATTTCTTGATAAGATTGGATGCTTTATCCAGCATATCGTGTGCATAGAACGTATGATGCTTAACGTTAGCTTAAAAGAGTTCCGAGGGCATAAGCCAGTCATAGTCCAGCAGTTGGTTTTAGCGATAATCCATTGAATTTAATTGTCCACCCTCTCACTTGTTCAGACTTTATTGTTGAAATTTCGTTATGAGTATTTTGGCCTCCTATTTCCGGTCAACCTATCTGCTGTAAAATGATCGTAACTATCCGACTACTATTTCATCTGAAGTCTTGACTGCGCGTGGATTGTCTCCAATGGGCCGCAATTACCGTGTGTCATCGTCTTCATCGTCTGCACCTGCGCCAGTTGAGACGGGATCGGCCCGTACTAGGTATTAATATCAGCCGATTCGTAGTGGCCTGCAGTGTCGCTATGGAGCCCTGCTCTCACCGGTGTAGAGATGAAGCACAATGCAGATGGCATAACAGGGCCAGGTTACCATTTCATAGCGGTGAGCGCGTCAAATGTGCAAAAGGCAGTCCGGTTTGTAACAGAGTACAACATTAGTTGGGTGTTATAACCGTAGTCATGATCTCTGGAGAAGTCCTTCCCCAACGATATCGCTGTTTATTGCACGTATATTGCGTATGAACACACGTACAGCAACAAGCAATGATAATTTGTTCGCTTTCTTTATGGGAAGGAACTAACCGAGGCATTGGATATTGGGCATACTCATGGTGGTTGCGAAATCGGGGAACATGGGGAGGGGGGAGGAAGTCCGGAGGAAGAACACGAGCACCTAAAAGAAACTATGAAACTCGTGGAGGCAGGCGAGGAACATGATTTTGAATACGATTCGGTGCCTGAGGAACTCATGGACAGCGTCGTCGAGGATGAGGATGACTCGGGCTCAGAGTACGGAGGATCCATTGAGGAGCCAGATCTAGATGCAGTAAAATCCACCAAAATCAGATACACGAGAAGGAATACTCATGAACATTCTCCATATCCGGAAGCCTTGCACCAACTGTTACATCATTGCTAACAGGTGTGGGTGACCAAAGCAGACTCCTTGATGAGCTTTGAGTTGAAGAGTGAATTTGAGACCTCCAAATTGTACGGAGCGAAGTGCAGGTTCACAAGTGCTGGTGGAGCTCAATTTCAACTTCAGCTGTATGCAGGGATTTTGGAACGGGCAGAATTGGGGATACTTTGCAGGTTGTGTCACTATGAAGCATCCATTGGAGGTGGACATGACGGGAAACTTCTTTCTAAGATGGGTATTTCTCAGGCTTATATTGGACCACTGGTGTTGTGGTGGGCGGGAAAAAGTGGGGTGGTTGGGACCGTGACCATGAGATAGTCAATATGGAAAGATTTCTTTGTGTTTTGGAACCAGAGGTTTTGTTTTGTCCACATGGTATATATATCAGTCATTCATCGAATGCAGTTGAGTTAATCAATGGTGGTTAAGAATCTGCAATGAGTGCTTGGTTGAGATGCAAGTGACCTGAGGTGCAAGTGACATAGGTATTTGCACCAATGAATGCAACGCGTTAACATATGAAACACTCCTGCAAGAATAGGTGACGGACGGTGCCGCCTCGTTAAGACGTTTCTTCAAGTACTCATGGGCTACAAGTTCTGATGTTTATTTGTAGGAAGAAAGGGCTAAGGCAAAAGCAAAAGCAGCTGCCTAAGGTATTTTGGTGTCGCTTATATACCGCCGAAATGGAAGACAGTGATTGGCAGCAAACAAGGCGCGAATTGCACGTCTTCGGCCGCCCACGTATGTACAGTATACATATGCAGCAACACGTTGTTGTTTGGCCGCTGGGGTGCGCGGGTCATTTGCTCTCTCCCCACCTACGTACGTCTGAGGCTGGTTTATAAATGCTCTGATCCCCGCAGTTACTATTTTACCCCATATTTCGATAAAAGTGTATGCGAGGGGCAGTGATTGTTTTACGCTTTGTTTTCGCTATCCTAAGTATAGGTGAGTATAGTCCGAGGCTCTCCCATCCTCATCGCTACCGCCCAGAGGCCAAGTGAGTGACAGGGCTCCCATGCTTGTCCAACTCAATGAGCTTAAGTTACCTGCATAGACTAAATCTGACTGATTCGAATAGATAGTGAAGATATCGCGATTCCTTAAATATGGCGGCCAAAACGTCGCCAACTCAGACCCCATCGAACAACAATCTCCTCGCCCATAATATGCACTGGAGTGCTGGTCCTATATTAAACAGCTACGAAACCCAGCCGAAAATGACGCGCGAGGATTATTTAGGTTCTCTAAAGAATCAGTTTGATAGTGCCGTCACAATGATGGCGGTATGTGCAATCCCCCGACAGCTGACTCGGGCCTTGAATTCATTCGCGCTGTAGAACTTGTTAAAGGAAAATGATCTACTCGGAAAGGATCTGGAGAATTCCAAGTTGGACTATTCCTCCAGCATGGACACGACTCGGGACCTTCGAAGGCGACTTATAGAGTTGGAGAAGAGGATGGAAGAGTGTGACAGAGCTTTGGTGAGCGTGGTCACAGCTGATTGCTGTGGGATGCTAATTTATACATCACAGAATAATAACAGCTATGTTCTAGTCCTTGTTGATGGCGATGGGATGATTGTAAAGCACTCTTCTCCCTTCTGGAAATCCACTAACAATTGACAGTTTAGAAACGACCTTATCAAAGAAGGAAAGGCTGGAGGAAAAGAAGCTGCGGACCGCCTTTACAAACAGGTTTCCGAACGCACAAAGCTGATGCCGATTATTCGCGTCTTTGCCAGTGTCGAGCGCCTTGCGAAAACCTTCACGGAGGGCGGGTTGATTAAAACATCTAGCGTTTTCAGGCAGTTTACAGTCGGGTTTACCGATCCATGCCATGAACATGTTGATTTTGTTGATGTAGGCGAAGGAAAAGAAATGGCTGACGAGAAGTTAAAGAGTAACGAATACCCTCCACTCACTCACTCACTCACCCACTCCCTCTTCTGATGGTATACTGATCGAAGTCTTCAGGTGAACTCAAATGGCATTTGAAAAACTATAACTGCAACTCCATCATTTTGGGTGCTAGTCACGATAATGGCTATGCTCGAGTGTTGCATGCAGTCACCTGTGAAGATGCGGGAGCACTTAGTAAGATCCAACTGCTTGAAGGGCCACCATTTGGCCGCGAGCTCGAGGATCTGCCCTTCAAAAGAGTCGAGTTCACCGACGTCTTTAGTTCTGAGAAGTTTGATGCGTTCCGTCCATTGCAGCTGAAAGCATCAGCTCTTGGCCCTCCTCCGGGATTGCCATCTCCTATTACATCCCAAGCAAGGACAGTCAGTCAACCAAACAATCCTCCTCCTCCTGGAAGCTACGCCGCAGCCGTTGTCACGGTACCTACCTATTCTCCCCCGTCCTCAATCGGGCACGGTTCACCGAAACCTGCGAAGGCCACCGCAGTAATTACTGAGGCGAGCCTTAAAGAAGCTATTAGGAAGGTTAAGCAATTGTACCCGAAGCCGTGCAACAATCACTACTTGAAGGGTGATTGCTTGTATACCGATCTAGAGTGCAAGTTTGGCCATGATTATGACTTGTCGCCGAGCGACATTCAGGCGATGAGGAGGCTTGCTGCTACAAAGCAATGTAATTGGGGTAGGGAGTGCATTAATGAGAGGTGCTATTACAGTCATGAGTGTGATGACAGTCAATTCTAAATGGATTGACTATATAACTGCTCAAGGCATTTTCTTAACGACATCTTTTGGTTCACCGTTTGTTATTGGATTTGTTTGCTTATATTATGATCATGTATCTTCAGTTGAGTTTTGTATGCCGGAGAGACTCCTATGTAAAGTCTTTTCGTGCTTGGAGGATGAACGCCTTAGTTATTTTTACAGAGTTTAGAAACCATTGGAAATCGTGAATCGTGATTCATGTGCTGTACTGTCGTGAAAGTATATACTGAGTGATGCTGTGTGATTGATGAATACCTACCTAGCAAGCTTGGCGTGCGTAGGTGTGGTGTTGTGTGTTGTCACGACTTCAACATCAACTCCAAAAAAAGGAAAAATATCCAAGCAATCTACGACCGTCAAGCTCTTCTACAGCCTCTCATGCTCTCCAAATCGTCTCGGCTGATCACTTGATACTCGCTACCCACCCCATTCATCCATCGTTATCGCCACCTCAAGTCGGCGCCTCCTCGAAAGCTAGCTTACCAGCTATGCTCAACGCCTTCAATGCCCGCTCCATCTTCGAGCTCACTGCGAAGGATCGTTTCAAGATCGATTCATTGCTAGCTTATGGTATTGACAATTACCTTGACGCGCTACTGTTTCGGCCCGGATTTCTGAGTGCGGAGCTGATTCGGGACACTCCAAAGGTGATAAGCTAATCCTAGGTCTCTCTACCGGTGCTCTACGAATATATCGCGTCCATTCTCCCGACACTCCCGATGTCTCCCTCGACTTAATCCGCACCATAGATACTTTCTCTCGTCGGAAAATAGAACTTTTAGCATGCATTAAGGAAGCCGGAATCCTTGTCTCCCTTGCGGATAGCAATGTCCACATTCACGATCTGAATGAGTTCACCTTAACCGAAACACTCAGCAAGGCCCGGGGTGCCACGACCCTGGCAGTAACAAGTAATGTCGAGCGGGATCCCGAGACTCAAATTCCGTCGATAGTTTCGAGGCTTGCTATCGGTGTCAAAAGGAAGGTGCTGATGTATTCGTGGGCGGACGGCGGATTCCAGGAGGGAAAGGAGGTTACATTGAGCGGACAAGTGAAGAGTCTGACATGGGCTAGTGGTCACAAAATTGTGGTGGGTTTGGCGAGTGGCTTCGTAATTGTGGATGTGGACACTGCAAGTGTAGAAGAAGTGGTACCATCGGAGTATCCAAATGGGGCTTCGAAAGCACGCGACGAGAAAGCAGGATGGGGAAGCTATGTAGGAATGGGAGGGTGGGGCTCGAAATCGCTTAGTACGCGGTTGGGTGGCGATGAGCTCTTGTTGGTGAGAGACTGTAAGGGATCAATCGTTGCGAAATGCAAGTCCATAGCTAAACCTAAGTTCATCCACAGCATCAACGCTTTTTATCGACACAGAGGGCAAACCGCTTGATAGACCACCTGTACCATGGTCTACACCGCCAGATTCAATTGCTTATTCGTATCCTTACTTGATATCACTCAACACTGCAAAGCATCAGATTGAAGTCCGCAATCCCTCGACGCGAACACTTCTCCAGAGTATATCTCTTCCAACGGTTACTACGCTTCATGTCCCCCCACCGAACGTGGCTCTCGTCCACGCAGGGAAACTGTTTTATGTGGCATCGCCAACGCAGGTTTGGAGGATGGGAGCAACAGACTATGAAACTCAGATAAACAACCTGGTGGAAGCCGAGCAACTGGATGAGGCTATACGGCTTATTGAAACACTGGAGAGTGTATTGCTGAAAGAAAGTAAGGAAGAGAAGCTGAGGGAGGTGCAAATGCTCAAGGCTCAGAAATTGTTTGAGCGCCGAAAGTATGAACAGAGCATGGCATTATTTGCAACAGTTTCAGCCCCACCCGAGAGAGTTGTCAAGTTGTTTCCCAGGGTCATTGCAGGCGATATTTCCATCTGGCCTGAAGTGGAAGAGGATGACCAACCTGAGGGCGACGCGAAAGCCATCGCCAAAGACGAAGGAACCGCGAGTGAGGACGGGACAGGGGTTATCGGCGGTGTAGAAGTGGATGAAACGTTTAAAGCAAATGGCGAAAGTACGGGAAACGGAGAGCCATCGGACCCAAAGGCAATGGATATAAAAACCGATTCATCAGGAGATGCCACACCGGAGAAGGCGAAGTCGCGCTCTACCACACCGGAGCTCAAGAGAAGTCCGACGACGGAAACGTATGGATCGATGCGAAACATTGCCTTTAGCAGGAAGTACGGCGAGACCGCTTCCATCTTTTCCTTTGGCACTAGAAGAGTAGATGAGAACGATTCTGCGAGTCTCTTGGCCAATAAAGATAATCAGCCGGTCGATGATACACCACGACCGCTTGAGGGCGAGGAATTAAAGAAAGCCACCCAAGAGTTGGCAAGATCCTACCTAAATGACGTGCGAAGAAAGTTGACAAAATACTTTGATTCGGAAGGAAATCCGGTGGATCCGTTATTAATTTTGGCCAGTGGGTCTGCACATGAAGCATCGCGGAAAGATCCGCTGGAAGCCAGTTTTCTTACCTTGGATGGCGTTTCGTCCCCGGAAGTTGAGGACCCGGTGAAAGAACGAATTGAAAAGCTTATGGAGACATGCAAGTTGGTTGATACAACACTATTCCGGGCTTATATGTTAATCCGTCCTGCACTTGTGGGTCCGTTAGTGCGAATCCAGAACCAGTGCGACCCAGATGTTGTGAGCGAAAAGCTTCGAGAACAAGGGAAGTTCGATGATCTGGTCGATTTTCTGGAACGCAAGAAGCTACATCGCGATGCGTTGGAGCTCTTGAGATTCTTCGGGCAAGCTGAAGATGATAGCAAAGCACCCAACCTTCATGGCCCGCAAAGAACTATAACCTACCTTGAAAGACTCAAGGCTGAGCATATTGACCTCATTTTTGAGTTTGCGACATGGCCACTAAAAGTCGAGCCGAAGCTGGGAATGGAAATTTTTGTTGGTGATACCGGAAACTCCGAGTCGTTGCCTCGCCCGAAAGTGCTTGACTACCTCGAACAGCAAGATCAGGGTCTCGCCATTCAGTACCTCGAGCATATTATAACCGAACTCAAAGATATAACACCGGAATTCCATACCCGTCTTGCTGGACTCTATTTAACTGTGCTCTCCCAAGACCATACCCAGGCAGAGAAGGATACTTGGCACGCACGATTTCTCAAATTCCTCGAAACCTCGGATCAATACCGCGCCGAGAAGGTTCTGGGTTCGCTACCTCGTGACGTTCCGGAATACTACGAGTGTAGGGCAGTGGTTCTGTCTAAGATGGGCCGTCACAAAGCGGCATTGGAAATCTACGTCTTTAAGCTCAACGACCACGCGAAGGCTGAGGAATATTGCATGAGAGTACACCGCTCAAGACCGTCTCCAACAGCTACAGCTATGGACTCGGTGACTACGGAAACAGTGTATCACATACTCTTATCACTCTACCTACGACCCCCGTCACCTCATGACCAGCAGCTTGGCCCTGCACTTACAATCCTTTCCCGACATGGCGCCCGACTGGAGGCTAGTGACGCCCTGAAACTCATTCCTGGGAATGTCAAGGTGAAGGATTTAGAGTCTTATTTCGAGAGCCGGATCCGAGCGGCAAATGCAACGGTTACGGAGAATAGGATTATTGCTGCGCTTAGAAAGAGTCACATAGTGGATGTGCAAGAAAGGTTGTTGGATGCTAGGAATAGTCCTGTGGTAGTGAGTGAGGAGAACGTATGTCCTGTTTGTCACAAGAGACTGGGACTGAGCGTTATCTGGAGGCTTCCTACGTACGTTCACTGATCAATCCCGTTTGTGGGATGAATACATGCTAACATGAGAAAACCAATAGTGGGCAGGTTGTGCATTACGGTTGTGCGAGGAAAGCGGTGTTCTGAACGGCAAAATGGTCATTGTAATATACTAGTTGATGTGGAAAGTGCTGTAGCATTTGATGCTTTCTGCTTTTGCTTATCGGGTTGGTTTATGCACCGAATCAATGGAGCATGGGGTTTGTTTCTTTCGCGGCATGATGTTTTACGGCGACTTCTCATTGTCTAGCAAGTTGGTGTGGGCTTTCTATTTTTCCTCTTGTATTGTGGAAGCGAGATATTTATGGAGTATATACGGCCAATGTTGAGGATGCTGAGGATGAGGATGAGGACGATGAGGAGGTGGAGGCGGAAGATATCAACTTGAACGCTGCTCGGAATGATGCGCCCAGCCAACTCTTTTCTAGCTCCGGCTGTGAACCCCACCTGCCCCACTCACCGTTTATCCCACATCAGCGACCTTTTCAGATCTCAACCCAAACCAATAATGTCCACTTCCGCCACCATATTAGTAAAAGCGGTTTACACCTCTCCGCTCCCGGCTCCATCGGACTCGAAAACATTTACGATACCTACCGAGACACCGGGTGCGACAGAAGCATCTACACAGGCAGAACAAACAGCGCATGTGAATGCTGTTCGCGATGCAGTGGCAAAGCTGCAGGACGAGGTTAATGCGTATCTAACAGAGAGAATGGAGGAGGAGAAGGCGTTGGGCGTTGCTAAGGAGAAAGAGACGGAGGAGGAGAGGTATGGAGAGGAGGAGGCAGCGGAGGAGGATGAGTAAGTAGATGGGGCGGGATGATGAAGGATATGGGTTGTAAGTGTGACTTCGATTGAGGAACTGGAAGTTCGGTACTGATACTGTCTGCCACCTGCTAGTATGGGAGAGCACTCGACTCTTCCAAGTCGGCTTGCATTCGGCATCGTGATGATCAACCGGTTCCTGCAAGTTGAACACTATTGCTAGAGCCCTCTCACGTCAACTCGAAATGAGACAAAAATAACATCTGCCTTTAATTATGCCACTAGGCACCTTAGTATTCCATCATATAACTACACAGTTCGCGCGCAATGACCAACTTCAACGCAGATACTCTCTCCAACTTTTATAACGATGGCGATGGAATGGATACCAATGACTTTGACTCCTGGCTGGCGGAATTAGATACTGGCATTATGCAGATGCAGCAGGTAGCGGTGGTGCCCGATTTGGTCAGGAACGATGAAATTTTGAATTCTGATGCTTCCGACTTTGCGGAGTTCTTGAATTGTTCCAGTGGAGGGGTCCGGCCGTCGTATATTTCGACCGCTACTCAGTGCTCCCTTCCAATTATATCGATGGACTATGATCTATCATCTGTCCATCAAACCCCTCAAAATTTAGGTTTCGACGGCAATTTATGTGCCCAAGTCGGTGGCAGTAAAACCGCGACTAGCAACGTCAGCAGGAACATGGGATTCGAGTTGGAGGAGAGGTATACGCTTTTTGGTGATGGGAGAATCGTGGCATCAAAGAACGGCGACTTGCGGTCGTCGGGGGAGAGGGAGATAGGTGGTGGTATTACAAAGACTCAACGCCTTGTTAGTGGCAGCACGGCAGGTTTTTCTCGGGTTTCCCGTCATCATGAACTAGGTACGGTTGATGTATCTCCCGCACCGCCATCACTTTTATTACCATATTTCCTCCCGCCAAAACCGATATCGCCAGATGAGGTTACGGCAAACAATACAGCTTCTTGGCAATTCAAACAAGCCGAAGGCTCATTGCCGTCGTACCTCGCGCCGCGGTCACATCTCCTGCAGCCTGCGTCAAAACCACGACAGGAATTAACACCCCGCTCCGCCCGGCGTCTCGCCGCGGCACAAGAACAAGCCGTACACTCAGGACACTTGTCAGAATTCCAGCGCTTCCTTTGGCGGCATCGGGGCAACCTCCATCAACGCCACCCCTATCGTTTTCAGACTTCTTCCAGGCCCCCACCTCCTCTCCGTCCCGCTATTCCCCTACGCACCCCCACCACTCCTCGACGGAAGGATAAGCAACCAGAACGCCCATTGGGACTATCACCACGATCATGGCGGCGTTCACAAGCAGCAGCAGAGATATTGGCCAACGCCACTAGTGCAATTCCTCCAAGATTGCGGGAACAGCAACAGCAACAATGGCAGCAGCAACAACGACAGCAGCAACAACGGCAGCAGCAACAACGACAGCAGCGGCAGCAGCAACAACAACAGCGGCGGCAGCGGCGGCAGCCTCAGCAACAGCGGCAGCTCCCCGTTGCGCAAAAATTTCCGACAAAGACCCCACCGTTGCCCCCAATTTTGCGTGACAATAAGGTACAGGCTGTGAAAGAGAAACAATGCGGGGTTGGAAATTTTGTATTGGAACCTCTGCCAAAGTTTGCAGATTATTTTCCGGAGAAATTTTTGTCGGCGCTGGAGAAGGTTCGAGATGGCAAATGGAGAAGGGTGGAGGTGACGGAACTGGAGAGAGCTGTGCAGGAGTTGGTGATTCCACTTGAGGGAGATGTGAAGTTAGGCAGTACTGTCTAGCTACATATCCAAAGGGCAGTATCAAATCACACGGGTGTTGTCGTCACCTACAAGCTGCTAACTCAAGGTGCTGTTACGATATGGAACCGTGTGCATAGATAGACTTAAGGTACAGAGAGAAGAGAGAAGGAGAAAGACTTAAGATATATACAAGCATTAGCCCCTGCTGCAGTAACCGTGTATCAGATCTATAACATGTCTCTAGCCCATGTACATTGTAACAGGTGCAAGACCGCAATATGCGAGTGATATATGATGTCAAGGGTATATAGTTCCCACTTCGCTCTAGGCAGTAAACATTAAAAGTAAGACAGAAGACACGCCACGCCAACGCAGACAAATAGGATTTAAACCACGAGCTTCATCCAACAGAAGATATTTCTCAAGAGTAAAAAAAATCAACGCTTATAAAAGCAGAGACCAAAACCGTGCCAACACCACGCCCAAAGCAACAAGTCCTAAAGCTAACGTGACCGCCACGCACCTGTCGACGGTAAGCTTTGTTGCCGCTTCAGTCTCGGCATTTGCAATATAGTGGCGTGAGAAGAGGTCGTTTTGGATCCAGATGAGCTGCAGTTCTTGTTAGTCTGGTTCGAGAGAGAAGAGAGGAAACAAACTTTGTTTGCAGCTCTTGCTACCGCGTTCTTGGTGCTTAATTCTAAGTCGGGATGTGTAATGACTGCATCAACGAGGATGTCCTCAACGTATCCAAGAAGGATGGCACAGTGGATGTACTCGACTCTCAACGCCGGTTTCTTTGCTCTATGAAAATACTATTAGTACTACTCTTCTACTGAGATTTCACCCAGTACATACCGATGTGCAAACCCGGCCTGTCCCGTATGCATAAGCCCAACCTTATCTAGATATTCCCAGCTCTGCATCTTGTCGAAATCAAGTGTTACCAGCTTCACCAGGTATCCCGAGAGGAAGTTCTTGCGGAACTTGATCTGGGGATGCTCCTGAGACAGCTCCGAGACAGAGTTTGGTGTTACTCCAGTGTATCCGCTTTGTTTCGGCACGAAGGATTTTGCGGTGATATCGAAGGACAGGAGCTTATCGTAGACGGTATCGACGATGTGGGGTACCAGCGGTCCGACAACGGGGGCCGCTGCTTGGAGTGCCGCTGCGTCCGCCGATGTGAAACCGATGAATTGCTTTAGGTATTGGACCCGCGTGGGGAGGTCGGAAAGGGAGCTGGGAGAGACACGGTGGACGGTGGTTTTACTCATGATGGTAATGGCGGTGCTATTGGTATTGACGGTAATATTAATGGTGGTGAGGAGTGGTGGTTGCTTATAGATAGCAAGATAGCAGTGATAGCGACGATATTGCTGTGCTTCTGAATTCGGTGTTGTGTACCTAAATAGTTCCAGCCCCCGAGCCGTCTGCCTTCATGTCTTTATACCCATTTCGTCCCATCTCCAAAACTCTTCTAAGTTCCCCATAAGTCCCATAGGAAAGCTCTTCTCCGCGGAGTAGCATTTTAAAACGCATCACGATGTAGTTCCGGAACTCGAATTATGGAGTGATTCTGACCGGCTATGAGGAGAATCGGGAAGTTTAGTAATTGCTATGGGCTGTAAGGTGGAGTGGTCGTATGTTTTTCCGGTGGAGAATATCTCCGCGTCGTCATGCATGCATGTCGGGCTCGGACTCGGAAGCCACCTGCGAGAAGCCGTCCCTAAGTCATGCCCGATTTGGAAAGAACTTGCTAATCTGACAAATTCATTCGCCCACGCCAAGCTGCAGGCCCGGCTCTTGCGGTTCCGGACATCTCTTAGCATTACACTGAAATAAATCACCAGCTCCAACCTCACAAAGGGGCTGTAGGTGGCTGACGGATGGCTTCAGCTTATCTGTATGGGTATAAAATAGGTGTACTTATCATCTTATCTGAATGGAGGCAGGCGGGGCACATTTATTGTAAAGTTTACCCGCTGCAGAACTCTTGACTCGTTAAGTTTTCATGTGTTTCTGAATTTAGCCTATATACACCACCCAAGTTAAATCTGCCTGCATTGGTATATGTGAAGATATGATGGTATATATATAAGCACGTGTCGGCGTACGCAGCTTTGATGTTTCAATTTCGAAATGTTTTTTGTACTACATTGCCAGGATGACGTTTTTGAGTGCGGCAGCATGAGCACTAATTGGGTTGGCATGGATAGGGGTATTCTTGGCAATGTAGCACAAGAAATACTTTGAAAATTGAAAACACATGAAACTGAAAGCACATGGGGACAGATAAAACTGCATGCGCAGACATCTGCTACCATATGGCCGCACACACAGGCGTACGCAGGTTTAGCTTGGTGAGTGAGTATAAACTGAACTTGAAAACACTTGAGAATATGAAAGCACTCGAAATTTAAAGTTTTATCCACTTTTGCTTGCCATATGCAGGAGATATGCCAACGTACGTCTTTTGACGTTTCGTTATTTTTTGCGTCGAGGTAAAGCTCGACCTGACGATATACAGAATCCCACCTAACACCTCCAATATCCATATACAAGAATGAACTAACCACCGCAGAGACAATGACTCTATGAACAAGCCTCCAGTACCAAACGCCCATAAAAACCATCTTTAGTCTGAACAAAAGGATGTCAACCGAATGACTCGGCGGTTACTGCACCCCTTCCCTCCAGAATCTTCAACAGCAAATCTCGATATGCGCCTTTCGTGTTGTCTTTCACCCTATCGGCGAGTTTCCTTCCGTATCTTTGCTGATAGATCTCCCGCACAAAGTCAATATGCCGTGGGTCTGCATCAAAGTGTATGCGGATGACTCGAGCTATCAGCCGGGCGTCCCTTGTTCCAATGCCCTTCATACAGTCTTCGAGGAGCTTCGCGTCTCTTTGAGGTTTGTTGACTGCCCCAGTCAAGGCAAAAGCAACGGCATAGCCCTACATTTGATCAGCTGGAAGCAACCCGGAGGACGACGAGTTATGGGAACATACTAAGCTGAAGGGATAATATGAGCCTGGTACCATTGTCGATCTATCTTTTGCCGCAACGAGCTCCGCCAACTCCTTCCCGTACCTTTCATAAAACCTCCTGGATAGCTCAGCGAGATACATATCGCTTCTCTGCAGCACCAGTTCTAGCAACAATTTCAGGTTGAGGTATTTCCCGCCGTCGTGGGTTTGGTAGAGTCCCTCCACATCTTTCGCCATTCTCCGCTCCCTTCCCATCAGCATATTTTTGTCCATCATGGCCAGCGTCTCTACGCTCTCCACATCTCTGTCCTCCTTCAAGATCCGAAGACACGCTCGTCCAAAGGAACCCGATGAGCTGGTCGAAGAGAAAACAAGCCCTGCCGACACTGGACTGAAGAGGTAGAGGTTTTTTAATACGGTCTTCAAAGAAAGTCCATGGAGTTGTTCAAAATGAAGTTTGATGTGTTTAATATCATCTGGATTCTTGCCGAACAGAGCCTCCGCCATGAGTTTCTCGTCCAGGAAGTAGGTAGAATCATTTTTATTTAGCGCCTGTGCTTCAGCTTCGCGCGGGCCGGCCAGCAGCCTCATTAATGTAGTGCGGTAAAGACCGGAAGTCCCCGCTTTGATGTCCGACACCAAATCATCACCATATATCTCTCTATACTTCTGTTTGAGAAGGACCAATTTCGATGGCTGATGTGAAACCCCCACCAGTGTCTCGGACAGGAGATTAGTGTCAGGTTTTTTAGCCTTCTTGAGCGATTTCCACATTCTGGTTGCATCGAGGGTTGCATCATATAGAATTGTCGTCAATGAGGGCTTACGGTTTTGCGAGGTAGCGACCTGCGTCGGTAAAGAAATGGAGCGAGTGTGAGGTGATGATGAGGATCGTGACCGATGAAAGTTATAACGGTCAGGAATATCTGCGATGGCTTGGGACGATTGATTTGGAGACCAGCTTTGGATCCTTGTAGCCGACGGATCAATACCTAGCATTTTTGCTGCCTTTCTACTGATTGGGTTGCCATCTATGCTCAATATGCTGGAAGTCTTGGACCCATGAGAGGCAAATGATTTTGAAGAATTGGAATCTATTGTTGGAGTAGGCGAATCGGGCACGGAGATATCTGATGCATATGACTGGGGTGGTGTCGGTGCTCGATACGGCTCCAGTTGTTCGTATGCTATGTCCGAAGGAAGAGTTATTCTATTTGCCATTGGTGGACTCTCATCCGAAGTATGCACCGATGCCGGTTTGCTCCGGAATACGACGTCAGTTGTTGGACAGCTCCAGTCGTGAACATCCGGGAAGTTTCCCTGCTCATGCAGCTCTCGGCCGGGTTGCTGGGCCACACTAGCGCGCCTAGAACCCCTTGTAGTGATACGTCGATTGGGAGGTGGTGAAGGCGGTGGTCGGTGGAAGTTCCATAGCTCATCCGGAGTGAATGGTAACGAATCTGATGGTGATTCTGTCCGCGACGTAAAACTGGCTGCCCGTTTGAGCGAAGGCGTATCGAAAGGATTTCCCATCGCTATAGATCTGAAAGTTGCAGCATAATCTGGACTATCGGGCGGGCTGTCAGGCAGGCTATCAGTGGCCACGGTAGTGTCTAGTGAAATTTTCGATGCTTCAATATGCTGATGAGAAGTCCAGCTATCAAATGATGTGCTGATTTGACGAAGCACCGGTGAGGTTGCCGACTGGTCCTCTGCTACTTTCATCACCATAATCCTCTCATCCTTCACGTTGTATAACTTTCCTTCCGCCTTCTCGTTTGCATCTCTTTTTCGGAGGCGTAATGAGTTCTTCTCGGGGATTCCAAGCGGAGGTGGTGCAATATCTTTCGATAGTGGGACTTTCGGAGGAACTGGGGGAGGTAAATCACCGTAGTAGCCTGGTCCTATTCCCTCCCAAAGATCGATGTAAGACTGGATATTCCGTGATGACATGATGGCCCATCGAACGAAAAGGAGAAATCATGAGGATATTCTGGGGCAGGCTAAGGTATCATTCTTACTTATAGTACGGCTACAAATACACTTGACGTATACATTGTGCGACAACAGCGGAATGCCGAATGCAGGGTACAGCTCCATAAGAATAGACCAGAAAACAGGGGATTTAGAAGATCTGCGAGTAGGCTGGCTGCAGCCTGTGGCTCTGTATGTCTCACTTTCCGATTCATCTTTACAAGAGCTGCACCAGGGCAGATCCTGCAGCCCGTTGATCGCACAGCATTTATTACGCGCGTAGGTCCTTGGCCCACACGGATACTTGCATGAACTCAACAGCGCAACTGGACCGCACGGCATCCACGCACATCTCGCGTGAAAAACACCTGGGTAAGTTACTCACCAGATGTCTCAGGAGATTCTTTGGTCCTGCCACAGTTGAGGCGTGGAGTGTAGGTCCAATAACAGTCTAATCCCAAACAGAAGAATATTTTTCAGCTAGACTAGGCTTCGCTTCTCCCTCATGATCACAACGGCGCGTCACAATCTGGGGTATGACTGGATATGACTAAACATATATAGCTCGGACGCCCTACGAACAAAGCTGGCCAGTATCGGAAGAGATTTGACATCGTGTGTGCCTCGGGCGAATCGTTCGAAAATCTCACTGATTGGCCAACTATTTCCTCGTCGAACTGGAGGCCTGTGTGGGCGAGAATTCTTCCTGACTTAACTTCAAGCAATACATGTACTACCAAATTCGTCACCCTCCGATGCATCCGAAACCACATCATTGATAAACAAACTCCTGTATGTACGACTAAACCTTCGTTGATCGAATTAATTTGCCGTGCGTTATTGGTGGGTGGGTTAAGCTCACGTCAGTTGCCGGTAGTCAGCAAGCGCTGCGATATTGGATTTTTTTGACGATCTATCGCGAACGCACGGTAGTGAAAAGCAGGCATATCGTTGTCGCAGTCCTTAGATATTCCGTTGAGGCCTATGTAAAGCTTTCTTCGCGGAGTTTTGAATGACCTGCTTCAAGTTCGATTTCAAATGTACGATGTTAAGCCTTGTCTCCAAGTGCATGAGGCTAGTTAGATGGTTGTGCACAATAGAGTAGAGCGTTCCTGCCACCCCAAAATTGTAATTTCTCGCTATGTGTCTTGGATCTTGGGTGGCAGTAGAGTGCAGTAATGGTGCAGATTGCATCAGTGAATGGATGAGGCTCTGTTTTTTGATACTCTATCAGCCTACCACAGTTACTGTAGGTATTGTCATTGACTGCAAGGGGCTCACAAAGATTTAAGTCCAGCTGTACCCTGCAAAACTACTGCCAGTCAAGATCCAAGACGCGCGACGAGAAAGTTGCAATTTTAGGGTGGCAGGAAAGCTCTAATCATATCGGCTCCTGGGGATGAATTTGGGTCACACAACGGTCTAGTGAAAGAGGATAAGGCATGGAGAGGGTTGTCACGAACTATGAAGGAAAGCAGAAGATAATAATGAATTGCTCAAGCACCCCCCCTCTTTCACATCATTCTCTTTCTT
>Ga0307512_10000145_pt1 | contig 93443 bp, 77 predicted proteins | sample 14_EM_MG_FD_200267 | JGI IMG/M metagenome (GOLD analysis project Ga0307512, IMG submission 200267) | Populus trichocarpa ectomycorrhiza microbial communities from riparian zone in the Pacific Northwest, United States - 14_EM | ecosystem: Host-associated > Plants > Roots > Unclassified | place...
GATCTGGAGGTGCTTGATCTGGAGGTGGTTGATCTGGAGGTGGTTGATCAGGAGGTGGTTGATCTGGAGGTGGTTGATCTGGAGGTGGTTGATCTGGAGGTGGTTGATCTGGAGGTGGTTGATCTGGAGGTGGCTGATCTGCAGGTGGTTGACTGGGAGGTGGTTGAATAGAAGATTGCAGATGAGGGGGGGGTAACATGGGGATATTCACCCCAGGTCCTAATCAATAAAAGCCCCTAATGAGTTCCAGACTGATAAAGAAGAACACGAATAAGGCTTCACTCAGGATGCTTAATAGGATTGACACCCGAAGAATCCAAGTTAACTGATCCGTTCTCTGTGCCCAATAGATAGTATCAACTAAAGAGTATTGTCCTAAGCTATCAGTATGCTGATGTACATGACTTTAGTTGAGCCAGAAATGAGTATCCTCTGAACCACCACAATATCGTGATGACTCTAGGACTTCTAACGGATGCAAAAGTATCATCCCCGCAACCAGCACTTATACTCGAAGACCGTCTGTCCAAGAATGCAACAACTCTAAGTATCGACTTGTCTATAAGAAACAGCAAACTAGTTTCGCCTCAGCAGAAGGAGTACTGCCAACTCGGGAGTATCCTACCAGAAGTATCCTCTGAACCAACAAGCTATCGGGCTGGTCCTCGGACTTCCTTCCGACTCCAAAGTATCGTCTTGCTCACTTCCCGATGAACGACTCGCCTTTACAAAGGTACTAAGAATAACCAAGTATAAAAAGGTGATAGATATATCTGTGATATAGAACTGAATGGTGAACATACAGCTCTGAGCTTCAGGGAAGAAGTAACCTCGTTGACTTCGATGCAGAAGTAATAGATAATAAACAGGAATAACGTTAAGGCTTAACCTCCAGGTCGAGATAGTCAATGAGTATCCATAGATGGATCTGTCTTGTAGATGTTCTTATCGATGTCCTTCCTCCATGTCGGTATCGTTGAATATATATCAGACGATCCACACTTTTATCAATCCTAAGACTGCCAAAGCCTGCATTGGAGTTCACATATGTAACTGCCTCATCATCCTTTGCTTCTACCATTGATAGTTGAGTTCTAACTCCCAGGAGTATTAACTACATGATCAAGGTAATGTGCTCGTATTGCGACACAATTGCTATTGGCGATTCCTCATATGGATACAAGTCGATCTGAAACCAATTATCGACAAATAGGTTCGTGTCACCAAGAGCCAGTGAGAGTGCCCTCTCATATACCCACCGGGTACATAACGGTTTAACAACCACGGTAAACCACAGAACACTCAATTTGACTACACTTCATTTGAGCCTAATATGCAGTGATCTGCAACTGATTAGTTATGCCATATATCAAACGGAGTGCATACTGCATCACTCGGAAAATATGAATCCCAAGACCTATTCGCCCAAACACAGACAGTGTGGTAGAACTAAGGGTGGACTGGTATAAGTCCATTCAGTCGACAGGACTCCGATATATTGATTATTGGGTGATTACATATCTCTCACATGACCCTCCACATCTCTAGATGCCATGGTAGTCTGATATGGACAACACCTCATCTCCCTGAGAGTGAACCATTGCAGCATGACTTAATAGTTGTTTGGTCGGCGACCAGTAATAAGCTTTCCTGCCGATATGGAGTGACCATTGAGATTAGACAAGTCGTGACCAGTACAGACCCAAAAATGATACACATTGTATTCATGCTTGGCTTGACTGTTGTCATGGATCGGTTGATACAAAGGACAGGTAATGGGGTTATGACTAATAGGTGAACAAATCCGGAAGGTAGATCCCATATAGAAATCTGAGTGACTGTTCGTCATTTCAGATCAAACATCTATTTCAGGATCATCGAGTGATTTTGTATGATCCCGGGAATATAACTGAAACACCGAAGGCGTAACAGGGGGTGACATAACGGGAGCTGACACTGTGTTTGTATGTTACCTTATATACCTCGGAATGTAGAGAGTGGAGTACAATATGATCGGCCGAGAGATGGGAGATGAGATATGTGAAATCGGCTGGGAGCGAAAGACAGTTGATGTTGGGTTGATGCTGCACTCAACGTATTACGCACTCAGTATTTCCTGCACTTGGTGTATGCTGTACTTGGTGTATGCTGTACTTGCTGTATGCTGTACTTGGTGTATACTGTACTTGGTATATGCTCGACCTAATGTATACTGTAGTAGGTGTATGCTCTACATGGTGTATACTGTAAATGGTGTATACTGTACTTGGTGTATGTCTTAATTGGTATATGCAATACCAGGTGTTCACTCATGATCATGGCATGGGGAGGTAGAGAGGGATACAATAACTTTGTATTCCCCAAGGATCGCAGTGTTGAGTTTGAGGAAGAGTGAAATGAGAGAAGATGGGGCAAATTATAATTAGAAACAGGGATGTTAGAAGATATCATGTACAGGTGAATTTGCCATTCAGACACTGGTAGATTCAACCACCAATTTGGCGCCTCAGCATCTCAATAGGAAATTATCAAAACTTTTCAGGAAGATTGTGCCACGGATTTCTCACATTCCATTGTATCCTCCATATCATTTGCAAGTTCATACCCCATCACTCTTTTTCATCCACAACTCCACCAGCATTGCCAAATGCCATGTAATGTTATCTGTCTCTATTTCTCCATGCCATATTGACTGCCTCCAGATTGAATGCTTCCAGTTTGACTGACTCCAAATAAACCACCTCCAGATTGAACACCTCCACATTGACCACCTCCATATTGACTACCGCCAGATTGACCACCTCCAAGTACTTCTCAAATTTCGCTGTATCAGGGAATCCAAGTAGATCACCAAACATGCTTGATTATGGCCTCAGAGTGCGTCACTGTGTTTATACTGACAAGGCCTCCAACTACCGTTCTGAGGTCAGTCCAATTCGGCCTGGAAGTTCATCACTAGACTCACTCGATCTTGATCTTGAAGTGCATATCTCAGCTTACAAGATGAGAGTCTCCAAGCACATCTCTGAGATTACTTGATCTTAGCCTCCTTGATTATCTCCACAATCACTTGATTATGGCCTTCTAGTGCATTTCTATATTCAGATAATTATAGCCTTCAAGGTTATCACTGAGTTCACTTGATCTTTGCCTACAGGTGCATTTTGAAATTGACTCAATTATGGCCTCCAAGTGCATCTTGGAGTTGACTTGATCACACACTTCAATTGAACCTCCGATTTCTCTCAAGCACAGCCTGGAGTTAGTCCAAAATTACCATGAGTTGATCGATAGCTACGTCAAGACATAGATACTGACATAAATATATACAATCATATATAGATACATCTATGCAAATACAAACCGCATACATGAGGTTTAAAATCGGACAATGATGACTAGTGACTATGATTTCCTGGTGCACATGCAGCAATCTGACTTCAATACTTATTGCCTGCATGACTTGGTACTTCTGTGATTGGCACTGGTTATCCTGTATCCTTGCGGATTTGGCAACAATGCTTCAAGGTCTACCTGAAGCCAACTGGATTTGTCCAAATACATCCAAGATGTATTGCCAGCGCTCCCTGGTGCACCTTAAGGCAACTGCATCCGGCAACTGAACATCTCCAAATGCACCTTCTTGCATTCCGGTCCAACAACTTCCACCTACTCCCAGAGGCTTCCATGTGATAGTAATACATTTGCCTGATGTCGTCACTAGGCTTTTCTGGTACAGGGAGTGGTCTAAGTTTTTGAAATGTTGTATGTCATGAACTCCAAGCTTATTGGAAGGTATGGTAATATTGAATACATCTGTCAACATCCTTGAAGATATTTTTGCAGTTGTACTATCAATCAAGTACTGTCAATGTCATTGCTCATGCTGGATAACTCGTAAGTGTCATATCATAATGCTTTTGGACAATGCAAAGCTGTAATTTGCAGTGCTAAGGAATATATTACTTTTGCTGATACTGTAACCATTTCTCTTCTACACTGCACACACATTGAGTGAATCATCTCATGCTGTTATTGCATTGCATGACGTCAATCATCACATATGGAAATGGTGTTGAGGTGATGAGAATTACAGATATCACGATGCCAAGGACTATGACGTAACTTACCTCTTTTTAGATGTTGCAATTAGTCATCAATCGACCATATGTCAATGCCACATGTCCCATTGCACAATTCCACCGGTACACCTTGGCCAACGCCCAGCCATATATGACTATTCCAGCATGCACTGTGAAATAGGTTATGATCCCTTGCACTTGGGGCAGCAGCGGTGGGTTCATATCTCACATCGTATATTTTCCCAGCATCTGTCTTTGGATTATTTTACCTTTCATTAGACAGCAGAGATGAAGGGTAGCACGGGGGGAGCACAACTATCTACCCTGCTTGCCCGGAGGTGGACGCATTATTTTGTCCTGTCATCCTCCAGTTGCAGTGAATACAGTATGAAAAGATCACAACATGAGCCCTTGCATTTAGAATGGATACGATAATTAACACTTCCACCGTGTTTGTCCAGTGGAGACCAATATTGTTATGGAGAACTGACTACACAATCTCAGCGAATACCTCGCATCCTGCCGTCCTATTGACAGCGGCTACTCCACATCTCCCACAGTGTCTGAAAGACTATGGCAACTGAGTTCAACCCTGCTGACCATTACAATGTTCACAGGCATGAACTGGACTCAATGGGCAAGCAAGATTGCCCTACTTCTCGAGCAGAAACAAATGTCTGGTCTCATCCAAGAATACAATGACTTGCAGCAAGAGCCAGCGGCAAAAGTGGCTGCAACAGAGAAGCCAGCTTTCAAAGACTGGATGAATCACGATTGTGTTGCCACACCACCAGTCATATTGAACGTGGAGCACTGAATCCCAATGGAATACACAGTCGTTGATGACGCAATAACCCCTTGGGAAATTCTCACATCAGCCTGCAGGTCAGAGTTGAACCTCACTATGTTCGAGATTAGGGGTGACATTTGAATATCAACCTGCAGGACTGTGGAGATCTCGAGAACTATTCATTTCGAATCAATCACTCAGTCAAGAATTTCAAAATCAGTGCAGCGCCATTGGCCACTGATGGTGATCCTGCTGATATAGACACTGCAAAGACAATCGCGAGGATGAGTGAGCAGGAGTACATCTGCTACCTCCTTTGCAGGATCCCACGGACCGACTAGTGGCAAGTTGTCTTGGAGTTCACAATGGACAAAACGTCACAATGACTGCCAAGCTTGATAAGATTGTCACCAAGCTCATCGAAAAGTAAGCTTCAATCAAGAGAGAGAATGGGCTCACTCCACAATCTGTGCTCTTTGCAAATAAGGGTGGTAATGGTACTAAAGGTAGCAAAGGTTAAAAAAGGAAGAAGAGGTATACTGAGGAAAATAGGAAAGAGATTAATCAGCGGAAATACTTTCATTGCCAACAGAGAGGGCATGTCACAAAGAACTACTTGAGTAACCAATGCGAGGATCCTCCAAAGACAACAGAGTGTGCCGCAAAAGCATTAATTGCAGCGTGGACTACAGTGACTCTCACCGCTTCGATTGAGAAGTATTGCGTTGTCCTTCTCTCGAATGCTGTATCCAGTGATTAGATCATCGATTGTACATGCAGCACTCATATCTCCGGCCTGGAGTATTCAAATCTGAATGTGAACTGTATTAATGCAGTGGACTTAAGGTGCTCCTGGAACCACTGGTAACAAATCTGCAAGGACATAGAATGTTCAGTGACAATCTGGGGAGCACCTGTGAGCACTGGTAACATATCTGGGTGCATCAGCAACAAGTCAGGAAGCACTGGCACCAAGCCTGGGAGCACTGGAAGCAAGCCTCAGAGCACTGGCAACAAACCTGGGAGCACTTGCAACAAGCCAGGGAGCACCTTGCAACAATCATGGGAGAACCCGCAGCAAGCTGGGGATCACTGGCAACAAGGCTGGGAGTAGTGGCAACAAGGCTGGGAGCATCTCCAACAGCTGTAGAGCAGTCTGGGAAAACCCTCTTCTTTGGGTATGCAGCTGCTGCGCCTAGAAATTGTAGTTATTACTTATCATTCAACAGTTGTTAAAACTCATGTATTCAGATTGTATTCTCATTGATGTATCTGTATAGCTATCCATCTGCACATGCTATACTATCTGTACTGGCTACAGGCGGTGCTTGGGATGAATTTGGGGAGATCCTGAAGATGGACATCGAGTGAACTTAGAGAAGCACTCTGGAGGCCTTGATTGGGCGAGATTTGACATACATTTGGAGGCCATGATCATGAAAACTTGGAGGCTGTGATTGAGTATATTCGGAGATACACTGGGAGGTTGAGATCTAGTGCACACTGAGATTGCACTTGGAGGCTGCGATTGAGCGAGTTTGGAGATGCACTTGGAAGCAATGAGAGCGCAAACTTGGAGGCTGTGATCAAGCCTGTGTGCAGATAAACCTAGAGGCCATCGTTGTGCAAAATTGGAAGCCATGATCGACCGAGTTGGAGATGCACTTGGAGGCCCTGATCATGGGCGATTGGGGATGCATTTGAAAGCCATGAGCCAATGACTTTGAAGATGGACATGGAGGCCATGATTGTGGCAATATGCAGGCCGTGATCGTGTGACTTTGGAGCGCACTTGGAGCACATTATTGTGTGATATGGGAGATGTACTTGAAGGTGGATGATCTGGAGGCGGTCAATCTTGACTCAGTGAATTGGAAGTCACAATGGGTACTGAGACACTATCCATTAGTTAGTTAACTCACAGCCATGGGAATGTGACAAGTTGACTTTAGCTTTGAGTTCTCATAGAGGGCTGGCAGGAGGCGGTCCATCCAGTAGGGAGGCAAGCCAGAAACTGATGGTACATTCCAGGGTCATCACGCAATTGTGAGAATGAAGGGATCACAGCCACTGTTGGGTGCATGCTTCCACTCAGTGTATGCTGTACTTGGTCCTGCACTCAGTGTATGCTGCATTCGGGGTTAACTCATGACCTTGGCATGGCAATATGCAGAGGAATGACTTAACTATGTATTCTGTGATGATCGTAGAGTTGTGAAGAAGGAAGTGAGATAAGGGATGAAGATGGGAATGATATCAACGATAAGAGTGACTGTAGGAAACCAGGGGTACGACTCACCAGGTGGGGTGTAGAATACCTTGGCTCAGGGTTCTGACCATCCCCACTTGGGAGTCTAAACTGCAATTTTTGGACTGGTACACTGACCTGCACACAATATCCTCCTAAGTACCAGCACCTAATGATGATTTCCCCCATCTGATCCCATCTCTCACTTTCTCGTACTCACTACTAGCATCCCATGAGAACATGGAGTTAGGTCATCCCTCTTTAGCTGTCAATGCCATGAGGGTCAGTTGCCACCGAGTACAGCATACACCGAGTAACAGCATACACCCAGTAAAGCATCCAACATGTATGGCATCAACCACATATTGACAATCTCCCGCTCACAGCCAGTCTCTCATGTTTCATCTCTGATGTCACCGCCAACTTCTTTGTACTCTACACTATACATTCCCACACTCAGGTGTTCTCCGATGAATACAGTCTTGGCTCTGATCATGCCTGCCTTCCAATATAACACCTCCAGGTCAATCATCTACAAGTACACCTTCAGTTTCGCATGATCGCTGCCTCAGTAGGCCTCCAAGTGTATGTCCAAACTTGCTCTCTAGTAGCCTTCCAACATCACATGATCATGGCCTCCAAATGCATCTCCAAACTCCCTCAATAACAGCCTCCAAGTTTGAATAATCAAGGTTACCAAGTTCATTACCAAACTCAGTCGATCATGGCCCCCAAGTATATGTCGAAACTCAGTCGATCACAGCCTCCATGTTCACATCGTAGTATCTTCGAATCATGACCAAACTCTTTTGTTCACTGCCGCCACAGTTGCTCGGTCCCGGCCTCCATGTGCATCTATACACACAGTCGAACAGTGCCTTCAAAGCTCACTCAATCATCGCCATCAAGTATATGTCCAAAGTCACTCAATCACGGCCTCCAAGTTCACTCCATTATGGCCGCCAAGTATGTCTCAACACTCAGTCGATCACAGCCTGCACATTTGCATGTCCATTGTATCCAGACTTGTCTCCTGACTCAGTTGATCATAGCCTCCCATTTCATATGATCATGGCCTCCAAGTTCAATTCCAAACTCCATGGATCACGGCCACCAGGTTCGCATGGTCATGGCCTCTAAGTGCATCTCCAAACTCAGTTAATCACAGCCTCCAAATACGCACGATCATGGCCTCCAAGTTTATCCCCAACCTCCCTTGATCACATCCTCCAAGTTCACACTACCATGGCCTGCAATTGCATCTCCAAACTCACATGATCACAGCTTCCAGGTTCGCACAGTCATGGCATCCAAATTCATCTCAAAACTCACTCAATCATGCCCTCCCAGTTTACATAATCATTGTCTCAAAATGCACCTCGAAACTTGCTCAATCATGCCCTCCAAGTACCTCGCTGCGCTCACTTGATCCTGGCCTGCAGGTGCATCTTTGAATTCACACTATCACAGCCTCCATCCATGTGCATTTTCAAACTCTCTGATTCACAGCCTCCAACAGCATCTCTGAGTTGACTCATACTGCATCTGCAGGTGCTCCTCAGATTGCGTGCAAATACTGTCTGCTGCCGGATTGACCACATGTATATCTATTGAGCAATTTAGAATGATAATAAATGCCATATTGTGATGTAGCGAATCCTCTTGTGATTGTAACAAAGATGAATATGAGCAATGAAATGACTTGTGGTTATTGGTGTATAAGACCAACTACTGTGAGCATACTGCTCGGAGTTTCCCCCACAGCTATATAGAGGCCTCATCAGCTGATCATGAAGTGTCCTGCAGACCTGCAAAGAGGCCTCAGCTGGTGGGATAGTTGACTCACCTATAACTCAAACACCATAGCATCTTGAATGCACCTCCATAACTGCAGGAGCTTTTAGATGCAGCTCAGAATGCTCTTGCAGCAACTGAGTGCACTGTGTTAGCTCAAGGGGGACCTGGGAGCGTCTGGAATTACTTAGAAACATCAGTGACACCAACCGGAGTGTCTGAAAGCCTCGCATGTGGCTTGTGGACCGTTGCACATTGTGCTAACCTATCCCCACATTTGTCCTAACACTAGCCGATCGACTGTTTAGCCCTCCTTTGTTTCATTCAATTTGCTCTCTGATGTACCATCATGACAAGTTCTGTCTGCTGCCCACTACCACTGAAGATATGCTGACTGTTGCTACAGCTCCCACAGTACAACTATTATCCGTCTGCAGTCAGTTATCTTTCTGTACAATTGCCAAGTGTATTTGGAAGTACAGCCCAGTGCTATCTCTAATCAAAGTTAAGTATCATTTCCAAGTACCTCTTCAAGTCTACCTATTGATAAACTGAAAAGTTAACTTTTAGGTTAACCTTCAAGTAAACCTTCAAATATACTTCCAAGTAAATTTCTAACTGTTCCAGAACACTGCAACTAAGAGTTCCATTGAACTTGAAAATTGTCTCCAATAGCTGTAACTGACCTTGTATATAGTTATATTTCTAGATTGGTGTTTTTAGGAAATAAAGTTACAAATATACATATTAAACAATAAATGAATGTAATTAGATCTATGATTTGGACAGGGCAGAGATTTGAATCAAGGCAGTGATAATGAAATGAAGCTTTGTGAAGTTTGTTGTAATAACATGCACATTTCTGTAAACCATCCATATGGTGGAAACTGAGAGATACAATATTCGAATTGAGGATGTACTGTTTAGAATGATTGACTCTCATCAATCTGAGTTATTTTAGAATCAGACTTTGTTACTGTCCGAATAAAAATCAACTGGATAATAATTCCTCCAGGTATGATATTTATTCAAAGTAGGTTCTGATATCTGCATACGCATATAGAGCTGTACAGGTACCTTGAGCTGCACCACCATGTGCTCTATATTCGCTCCTCTTTAAAAGACACTTAATGCATAACACTACTGCTACTCAAAGTTCTATTTGGCTCTATATTTGCATTGGACTATTTCCTCCAGATATTAATAGTTGGTTGTTCAGCTTTGTACAATGGTTGGTTAGAATGGGATTACTACAGTTAGCATTAGCTTGTCCTGAACTAATACTTGTTCAAACTCACATGGTCTAAACTGCATTGATTGCATCTGAGACTTCGATTGATTTTCTAAATCTAAATAGTATTCGACTGATGCATGGTAGTATATATTATCATACTACTTTGGATTAAGGGTAACAGCTACTGGATCAGCTATGTGTGATAATAGACTTACACTCAATGAATTGTCTTGGCATGGTGGTTGGAACTAGATATCAACCCAGGTGTAATAACATTTTGAATGTGTGTTTTTCAACAAATATATAGGTTAGACTAACGTTACAGCCCATATCTACATAGGAGTGAGATGGCAACATCCCAGATATAATCCACCTCCACTGCAATGGGGATAATGATGCCATTCCATCAGAAGACTACGATTCATCAGTGCAAATGTTGATTCACCACTATGAACTCACACACTCAACTGCTTAACAGGCTGTAATTGCCATAGTATTGAAATAAATGGAGATTAAGGTTTGTCAACCAAATGACATGCACTGGCTGTATTCAGGATGAGTTTACAGAGCAGCTTCTCAGTTGTGCAGAAATGATTTAGGGGGATATTAGTTATCAAACAATGCATGTTTTCAGTTCCAAGACTACATTAACCAGTGGGCAAGATCAAATACAGTATGAAAATTGAATAGTCTATGAGAGTTTGGGAAGATATAGACAGCGATGGCTTGGGAGATGTTGCTAGAAACACACAGCCAGCAGGGTATACAGTGGGTAATCCTCCACAGTAAAACCATTGATGTGTGATGTGTGACAATTTACTTGTGAGACTAGCAGTGGCAATTGTTGTTACAGCTGAACAAGGACATGGGACTCCTCTACTGTGATGATTAGGAAGCATTATTAGAAACTAGACAGTGTTTTCCTTCTCTTCTAAATCTTCAAATACAACAACAACATTCCTCCTCCTGTGAGGCTCTGAATTGAAATTCTCAATATATAGCAATTATGTTTCCAGGGCTGGTTCAGATGAACATGTGACCTCGGAGCAGAGTCTGCAACTCAAATTTCACCTACTCATAAGCATCTCCAATTTTGACACTGATAATGACTCTATCACATACATGACTATTGAAGTATCTGCTAGAATACAACAGGCAATCAGAACTTGCATAATAAAATGGAAACAACAATTGACACTGTCACCTTATTTGTCTAGTGGAAGTCAATCCCGAAATGGAGTATTATCCCCAATTTTGATACTGACACTGACACCCCTAGCAACTCTAATTCCTACAACAATACCAACACCAACACCAATACCAACACCAATATTGGCAGTACCACTTATGATTAGGATGAAGAGACCAGGTAAAGAACAGAATAAAGCCCCAGCCATTTGGAGCAGAACACTTGACATAGTACAATGGCAGTACTGCATGATTACATATATTGTTGAACTGTATATCAGGACAGGAGCTCAACTTTGGTGGAACCGGTTGGTTGCAGTCATTACATGTCAAGGTGCCAGTTCAATCAACTGCAAAGCTTAGATATGGGCCTATAATTGATGTGTTTAGTGGCATCAGTGGAAGTAATACCAATCTGAAAGGAGCTCAGGGCATGATATTGTTTGGTTCCTTTCTTCTGTTTGAATTCTGTCTGTTGATCTATGGTTTAGTGATTTACAGACATAATACCACTGTACAGGAATATTAGAATGAGTCTTTTTATAGTACATTATTCCACAGTGTGCTGTTTGGGGTGGTAGCTACTATGACAATGCAGTGTTATCGTATAATGAGGCTTAATCAATTGTCAGGCCAGGTTCATCACAACATATATGCTCTCCATTCGACATCAAACCATTTTCAACAGTACTTGGAAGGCATTTATCCTTCAAATACTATGATTTGAATGTCAGAATTACTTTTTTCAACAACTTGGTATTGCAGTAGCGGTCCCTGCACTTATGACTAGTCAGTTGTATGTGTCTGACAGAGGGAAGTGTCTCATATTACTTAGAGGTATAAGTAATTGGACCTATTTGTGACTTTGAATATATTGCTCCAAGTTTGTCTTGAATCTGGTATAACTGGCCTGATGAACTCCACGAATAGCACTCAGTCACCGTACATTCTGACTTGACTAGTATCTATAATTTATAAATGACAGATATACTACAGATGATATTGATGAGATTGGTATCGGACTGGATAAATCGCACCTAGAGATCCTAGTTACTGCACATTACTAAACGATTGCAAATATGCACTTAGTTTGTACCCACATCAGTGTATGTATGTATGTATACACCAGCAAAAACTAAATATCCTTCATTAAATTTATTGAGTTTATTGTACCCACAAACTCAAAAAAATGAAATCAAGGTTTCCTTGAAATATGGCATTGCTGTAACATTCCAGAGTTTTCTTTGAGTGATCATGATGCTGTGTTCATGCTTCCCAACAATCTGACCGACTTTCGCAAATGTTACAAAGAGTACTTGACAAATGGTTCACACTTTCTGTGGCAATGGTACAAATCATCCCTTGGCAGACTCCTGTGTCGCCCAATTCAATTTGGCCTCTCAATGATGATAGTATTTCCTGCATACATTTAAAAAAGTGTATGGTGCTTGTTTTGAAAGATCCCGCACACCTTAATTTGATCAATAATGGTTACAATGCAGAAGTGGTTCACGATATTGAATTTGTTGATATCAGATGGTTCCGTTGGTTGCAGTGTTTTATCCGTCGCAGGAGGGCTATGCATCATTGCGACAATGATTCCGTGCATTTGAGCCCAGGCTTCAGGAAACCATCATTTCGATTAGATCTACTACTATTATGATATATCGACAAAATCTGGATTAAAATAGCACCCAAACGAAATCCTAAATCTGATCACTCATACAAATTCTAAACTGCAAGAGACATTGCACCCTCCACAATTGTACTTCCATCGACGAATCCCATATTCGCAATGTTGGTGATGTGGGTGATGTCATGGTTGTTTCTGTCGCTGCAGGGGACAGGCTGGCTGCTGCTGGCATTGGCAGACCCGCCCTTAGGCAGAACAGCTAAGAATCGAATGCAAGCGTCAGTATCAGCAACAAAGCTGCTGATAGAATGAAAATAATGGTTGCGCTGCTCTATCAGCTCCTCCGGGATGTGATGATGGAAGTCCTCATCAATGCTGCCCTGAGTATTGTGAGATTGCGCCATCATACGTTCCATACCAGTTGAGTGGTTCCTTCGGCAAATCATGCTGCTGATAGTGTCAACATATTCGGTTTGAACCTGTGGCAAGGATGTACGAAAATTGACGTCAAAACAACGAACTACATCAGCGCATGCATTGTTAACCGCAGGATGAATGTTTCTGGTATTGCACTTACATTGCGCTCCACCTCCTGGGCCAAACTCTGGCGGGACCCTAAACTAGCCTGTTGCCCAGGCTGACAGAGAATGGTGGATGGCTGTCGCAGTGAGGGCAATGAATGTTGGGTTGATTATATCAGATATTCATCTATCTTTCATTCACATTTGTCGTATGCCATAGAAGTATGTCAGGTCAATAAGATCCAAAATTTCAGTCGCCGCAAATCGAAACTTGCACTCCGGAATCGACCATCAAGTCTGTGCTTGGACAGGCAGGGAACTCTGAACTTTCCTTGTGACCATTTGTGTGGCATGTGAACCTTTCGTTAGCCATTGGCCAGGCTACCATTCTCTGGTTCTCTGTAGGTGACATTGTACGAAATCTGTAAATAGAGTCAATCGAAGTCTTGGAGTGGTATGCCATTGCGGCACGGGAGCAAGAAATCATTGTGAGAGACTGATGCACAATCTCACTGTTGAACACAATTGTTGAGATGATTGATTTACCACTGAAATGTAGGCACATGGAGGGTCTGAGTTTCTCTGGGCTGGATCAATCCTGGCGATTTCCTCATGCCACCAACTGAGCATCTGGGCGGTCTTCACTGCATTCGTGGCAAAGAGATTCACAGACATTGAATAATTGATGCCTCTAGGCTTCACATGTGCCATGATAATCGCTGGAAAGTGGCAAAGAGCTATCTCGGAATCATATACTGTGCGAACCATTAGGCCTGTCACATGGTCAATACACGGCTCATAATGCCCTTGATTTTCAGCTTTCCATGCGACCAATTGCTCACCGGCTTCGTTCGAATCCTTCCTCTGGTGATTATATACATCAGTGGGCGAATTCAATTGTTCGAACACTGAATCGAATACCTTCTTGGATGCCAGTGGCTCATGCTGTCATTCATCCTCCTCCTCCGAGACACCATCAACCTCCCAATGCTCAGGATGTAGGGGTCTTGCCTATGTAGGAGTTCATCGAGTTGCCACGACTCCTTTCCCAGTGTCTACACAAAGGAATGTTTCCATGGCCGCTGGGCCATTGCATTCCTGGATGGTCACCGAAGAGGCTCGACATCAGATTATGAATTGTCATTTCAACGATCATTGTAATTGTCGGGTGTCATACTGAGATTGTTATCAAGAACCTTGTTGTGGATAGATCGTCTCCTTCTCCTGGTGCTGGAATGAGGAGGAGGAGGAGAAAAAGTGCGCAGCTGGCCGGTCATGATTCGAAAAGATGTCACGTGATAAGTCCGAAAAAATTAATTCTCTGACTAGAGGAAATATCAATCAATATATAGTACTTTAATTAAAGCTTTGTGTAAAGGACAGAAATGGTTGGTATGATTAAAATCATCGTCGAGATGCATCCTATTATACTGATGACGATTATAGGATCTTGACTCGTCCCGCCACCCACAGTTCCAACTCCTTGGATGGATGGGAATTCGGCCGTAAGAACAGCAGGTGATAAGTATGCCACTGTGTTGTTGATTGGCTTCTTTTGACGAAAATCATTGTGTCAGGAAGCTAAAAAGCAATCGCATTTCACAAATCATTGTGGCGAACATCCGCTGGGCAAAGATGCTGAACTAGCAATTACATGATAGCCATACATGGAGTCCCATCACTGACACTGTGCCTATCCCGAAATCACGCCTCACCACGATTAATCCCAACATCGTGAACTTGCAACACAGCCCTTTATGTATGAATATGACCAATGAAATAATAAAATCAACAAAATACGAAAAAGTGACCCAAAACCTCTCCCAAAAAATCGAAATTATCACCCATCTGTCCTCCACCCAAAGTGCCAGAACAATACCCACCCACCGCACAAATCCTTGAACTGCTGTCCCGCTAGTGCATTTCATCCTCACATCAACTAATCTGCAGCTGCGCTGCAGGTTGTTCACTTGCAATTGGCAATGGAGCCTGCAGTAGGAGGATTCCCAATGTGATCATGCTTGCGTAGCCAAGCAACATAGTCATCAGTAATAACACTTTGCTTGCAATTGGCAAAGTGACCAAGAGCAGAATTCCGGATAACTTGAAGGTATTGCTGCTGACTCAAAATCCTACTTTGAAGTTTTGTATTGAACTTTTGGAAGCCTGTTTAAGTCATCGGGAAGATTGTTGAATTTGCGCTCTACATCCCAGCGTCACCATCCAATTCATCCCAGAAATCATGGACCTATTCTCAGCTGGAGTTGGGAGGATGCCATGCAGAGGAAGCTAGCTGCGGCCACGATGCATTGGTGTCTGGGTGCCAGATTCGACGTCAACATGTTGGCCATGATGTATGACACAAAAAGTGTGGGGTTGTTGATTTCATTGCCGCCTTTACCCATCTGGCGGCTGTAGTGTTATCAATGCTTGGGGTAACATTATGGCCATGCAGACCACCATTCCCATTAAGCGCCTCCTGGCAGCCCCAAAGCTCTCGGACTGTCTGCCTTGGGTCTGGCAGACCAGTATTTGCAGCATTGATAATTGACAAACTGGTAGTATGGGCGATCGATGTAACTATCAGAAATCTCGACTCATCATGTCCAGGCCAGTGGCATGAGAATTGCGGAGTATTGTTGTCGCTCACCCTCCTCCCAGCAACGTCACAATCCACATAGCCAATGGCAAACTTATATGTCTTGACAAGGACATCGGTTGGGGAATCGCAATGCACATTTTCCGGCGAAGACCTGCGACCTGAAGTGTCTTCCAAATCCTGATCGGTAATGACACATATTTAGGAAGAGCAAAGAACCATCGGGGCGATGTAATATATACCAACCTGGACAATGTTCCTCTTCTTGGTTGGGGTTTCGTCGATTCTATTCGTCCTTCTGCAAACGTCATTCTCTGCAAACTACCGAAATGCTGCCTTGAGTTTTGGACTATCGAGGATAGTCTTGTCTGCCATGTACCCTTGCCAACCCGGCTTCAGAGATGCCCGAAGACTGATTCGAGTAACACAACAATTGAATAGGTGATCCCATTGGTTAGGGCCAGCACCCTACTTGTTGCTGCTGCTCATGGACTGGGCAATCTCCCAGATGCGCTCCCTCAATTAATTATCTTTCTGTCTCATCTTCAAGCCAGCCTTCTCCTGCCATATCCCCATTGTTTCAACTGCCCATTGGTTGACTCCAACTGTAGCGTTCCCGGCCCAGAGGTGGAGTTGTTGGGTTGGCATCTGGAGTGTATTAGCATCTGTGATGACCAATTTTGGTAACCAGAAGGCATCACATTACATTTTGGGCTTTCAATGGTGGTCAAAGATTGAGTGGCGGATATCCAATGCTTCTTACTCCATGCAAGCGTCAGGAGTTTTGAACATGTCGTCAAGGGTATTGCGACGAGGTAGCAGAGATGAATGGGGTGTGTCAAAGGTTCTGGAGATTGTTAGTAATGTGGGCAGGCCAGGCAACTATTTATGTGGGCTTGGAGGGGTTATCTTGATCCAGCAACATCATCTTGGCTGCTATTCAGGTAGGGGACAATTTGCTTAGCTTCATTTAAGTGCCCTGATTTATCGACTGAATGCTTAAATTCATCACAAAGACAACCAAAAGCATGCTCTGCAGTCATATCTGAGTTGTTTGTCCTGGCTCTAGTTCTGGTACCCCGCAATGATGTTGCTGGCTTGGTATCAAAGCAGAATCCATCATTCATGTAAGGTACGAACCTAATAAAAAGTTACATCCACGAATCATGGAATGGAAATAGGAGGGTCTTGAAAGAGTGCAAAACTATCGTCGCAACACGCTGAATGCTGCCGCTGTATGCTCTTCGAGATCCAAGTGATGCTTAAAATGAGTGAGCGATTAAACGCTTTCCAGACATGTAAGGGAGTATGAGAGCAATTCTATGAGAGCGGTAGAACTCTTTCTTGGAAAAATGAATCTGGGTGGGGCTATTTCCAGGGACCAGCTAGCACTCAACGGTCAGAGTAGCTAGAGAACAGTCGAGACACTTCTTGATATTGCTGCGATTGTTCAGTATGCTCACGAAACATGGACATCAGTCAACAGTGTATTTACTGCTCAAAGATGTACTCCGATATCAGTGCTTATATCACTCAGCTCCGTTGTGACCACAGTGAAAGGATAGTACCCATATCAGTTGAACAACAGCCAGATGACGGATATGCAATCAGGCATGATTGCATTCTACTTCCATTCGTTCAAGAACCGCATCTCGACCATTTTCATCACCAGTCCGACCATGAAAGTCGCAATACAGACGCCAACTGCGACAATGCGTATGTTGATGCTGAACAACCTCCAGTTCAGACACATATTTATGGTGCCCCATACATGGACAATGATCTAACCGGCAACAAGAATAGCAACCAGGATTTCGATATCTTTGATGATGAAATAGATCTATGGTCACCATTAACTTGCAAGGAGGAGTATCAACTGGTGCGCAAGTGCATCAAGCACAACTTGAGCAGAGCTGCAATCAACAAACATTTCAGATACCCTACGATGGCAACCTTCAGCAACTTAACTTAGTCCCACACAGTATTCAAAAGGATGCACGAAATGTTCTATGCAATGGGCATTGACATTTGGAAATTGGGAACAGTGTTTTAAAATCATTTCGCCAATCCAAACACCTTTTGTGATCATCATTACACATGTTTCTTCCACCTCAATCCTGTTGAATGCATTCAGTTACCCATGGAACAGCCTGCGTTCAGGGAACATAGGTTGTATGCTGCAGCCAAGGAATTCAATGAAGATGAGAAATCTATCAACTCAGAGGTGAAATCAAGCGACTGGTGGTAGAATCAACAGGTAGGTTTGTTGGATTCGCTCATAGCTATGATGATTTTGACCTCTTCAAAAAGGTCCGGTGGTCGCTTGGAGCTTCAAATGTCCCTGTATTTGGCAATTGAGACCAGACATATCTTACAAACTATTTGGGCGACAAGTAGAATTGGCCGGTATTGTTGAGTGATGAAATCATCGACTTGATGATCAGATCAAAGCCTTCGAATCTTGCAAGCATCGTTGTTGCCCTTCTTCCCTATCCTTCGAAATATCACTTTAAAAGAAATGGAAAACAAGTCCAGTGAAGGAACAACAAGTCCAGGATCGGGAGGTTTTAAGGAAGGTCTTTCAGCAAATATTTTGTCCTCTGGATGCACTATTCCAGACTGGAAAGCTTATGCTTTGTGCAGGCAGTCGGATGCGCCAATGTTATCCTGCAATCTGTGCATGGATGGCTGACTACTTCGAACGTATGCACCTGCACTTGAACATGCAGCCCTATAGTCCCATATGCAAAGCGCCAAAATTGCTGTTTGCCAAAGGCAATTCATGGTGGTGGTAACTGAGTAACTATTGGCTATATTTCCACCTAATGATACTTGGGACTGAGGGTGATGTGAAGGAGAGACTGTAAGCAAGAGATTATCTGGATGATCTAGCAGTTGGAACCTCGGAAGGCATCTTCTGGAATATGTAGTGCATCTCCCCGACAACAAATATCATAGCCGATATTGTTCATACCGCCTACCGCAGTCGGTGGAAGCATTTGATAAACTGCGTAATGTCCATGCTCAATCAACATTCCAAGGTTGAACAATATAACCGACTCTGGGCAATGATGCCGCCATATCCTGGCTTCGCTCACTGTGACAATCCACCTGGCCAGGTAATGCAATGGAGTCATAACGTGATGGAAGCACTTGGGCTTGTGGTTGTTCCAGTTTTCATAGCAAGTCTTTCAAACCCTTCAGTGAGCCAAAGTATTCCCTTTACAGAAGCCCTGGTGTGCATCAAGAACTCAGTGCATTTACACCTTATGGCCCAGTGCCGGTACCACACTAAAGCCATGATTGAGTACATGGAGAAGAATCTGGAGGAGTTTGACTGTCACAAGGTTATTTTCAGTCAATTCGGCGCCAGTGAATTTACCAAGAACGTCTCAGAAGCCTGGAGAAAGCTGCTTACTTTGGACAAGCTCGAAGAACCGGTGAGTGACCCTGGTTGGAACAATCTTTCGGCAGCTGCAAAGTATCATCACATTGCTGAAGATAGAATGCAAATCACACCAGAAGCTGCACAACATCTTGTCAATGAATCGTATTTCAACTTTGTGAAGATGCACTTCCTGAACCACTTCTCTGGCCATATCCACAAGCTTGGCAACCTTATAAATGCAAGGTCTCAACACCCAGCAAGAGCAATGATGCATCTTAAACAAGCATACCAACAATCGAATCGTGAGGATGCCGCCTTCCAGAATTTGCGAACGAAAGCCAGAAAGGATGTGTCCCAGTATTGCGAGCTGCATGCAATCTCTGGCAAACACCATCGCAACAATGAAATACCTCTAATCCAAGCACCTATTCATCGAACGATGTAAAACCTGGTCCCAGCAATCATCACCCTGGATGACTTGGCCGAGCGGTTTGTAATTCCAAAAGGGGAGCTACAGAATCATATTGCGGGGTGTTTCAAGAGATGTGCAGACTTTATAGACAACATCGATCACGATCAGTATTTGAGTCATATCAACAATGCGAAATATTCTCAGTGCAATGCAGTGGCAATTCCGGTCACATATTTTCAATGCAATGAGCAGGCAGTTCATATAGTTCATTTCGCTGGGTCCACAAGGTGGAGAGAGCATCTGCCACCAAGAAATGATACAGTGCTTATCTGGATGGGGATGATTCCAGATAGTCACTTTAAGTCAACTCCTGGACTCATTCCTGTATGTTTGAACTGTCTTTTAGTCATTGCGAATGCTGAACCAAAGGTTAAATAGCATCTTAGCTTGGTCCAGATGTTTTCAACGGGGTCAATCCATCAGACTGCTGGTATGGTGATTGTCGAGGAGTAACATCAACCTACGATGCGACCCGTGCACAATGGATGCTGCTGTTGCAAGCGTCGTTGTGGCATCGGCACCACCTATATTGTCCCTATCAGCGTGTCTCAACAGGCTGTACACGTTCATCCACTGACGCTGCTGCCAGATAGCATGCGATGATTCTTGAGCAACAGAATTGGCTTGAATGCTTTCAAGTTGTTTTACATGCAGATTATTTGATTCAATGCTTGAAGTAATCATTGCAGCAAAATATCAACATCTGATGAGTGTTTACTCTGGGTGTCGTAATTTTGTTATGGGAGTTGTGCAAGCTTGTGTATAATTGATGTCACAAGGCGTTAAAGAGTTAAGAATATTCTTGAAATCAATGAAACAGTTCGAAAAACCGTCAAAACTATTGCAATCTCAAGAATTAAGGTGAAACAAGTGCAGTCAACTAACTTAAATGACCAAACAAGTTTTTGAAAGATCCTGACAATGCGATCTCATCCTTGAACACTTCGAAGGCTGGTGGAAGAATGCACACAATTCGCTTGGATAATATGTGGAGAATGAGCAGAAGGATCAGTCCATGCAGTCCATGATCAGAAACGAATTACACTTTTTGCTGATGTACCTGCGATTGCTACAGTGTTGGGTTCTACAGATATGCCAGATTAAACCTTCCCAACAACCCATCAACAGAACAGGTTCAGTTTTACTATGGAGTCAGGAATGGCAGCAGCGAGAGATCAGTTTAATTCAGGATTGAGTCTATGCCCTCACTACAGAAACAGGCTACATCTGTATTGTGAGCAATCTACCGAATGATGTGTCGTCAGTATGATTGAGGATATTTTGTAAGCTGGTCAACCAAATGCCCGCCAAGAAGAGAAGGATATACAAAATCATACTTGCACAGTGTGTGAGAGGTGAGTGGGTGACGAACCCTGGATATTTGTAAGATGCTGGCAGATCGAAACCCCCAGGGAGGATGGTATTTAGCCAGGGATTGTGCATGGGGTATATGTCTTGCAAGAACAGACCTGAGTGACCAGCAGTGGCAAATGTAGTTATTGAGTGATGATGACTGTGGTCCCTTCTACTGTCTGGATGAAGAAGTATTGTTAGTAGCTGCACAGTGTGTACCTTTGACCCGAACCTGTCAATAATGACAACCCCATTCAACTACTCAGGTGGCCACTTACAGGAATCCATGATCCACTGTGTGATGAAATGGCAGAGGGGGAAGGTAGAGGGCCTATGGTCAACACATCGCTGCACCTTGTGGGGCATCCTTAGGGAATCCATGTGATATGGGTGGTTCTGGATTGTGGAGTGTAGAAACAGGGTGGGAGGATAATATAAAATACCTGGCTGATAGGAACCACACAAGTTGTGCAGATCAATAAAATGTCGGAAAGGGTGAATGAAACCAAGACCTGGGGAAGATGAAGCATGTATTTTGTTGTATGATAAGTTGATATCTATCTACCCTGAAAACTCCTAAATATATATACTCCATATAGCTTAGTCAATCTCTGTTATGTATGAAATCTTGTGTGCCCCCTACCATCTTACCTCTGCCAACCTGGGTGGTGGTGCTGGTGGTGAGAAATGGATTTTCCCACCACAACAGGAAGAAGTTTCTAAGAGAAAGCTAGGATGGAATAGCGACCTCAGAGAAAAGTCTCCTATGTGGATTTCAGCTATTGAGAAGCAACTTCACTATCGACATTGGACTATAACTGACGTAAATTCGACTCCAAGACCTTCCTTCACCACAGTGCTACCTCTGAGCCCTTCTATGCAACTCTGGAATTATCATTTTCTACTTTGTTTGTGGAGCAGAAGTCATCACTCCCACTGAGAGGTGTCTCCAATGATGGCACTGCCACCAACTGTTACCTAACTGTGCGAGTATCACCCACTGTATAATATGTTATTAGCTTCACATCAGCAAAATTTAAATTTCCTTCATTAAATTTATTTAGTTTATTGTACCCACAAACTCAAAAACATGAAATCGAGGTTTCCCTGAAATATGGCATTGCATTGCTATTCCAGAGTGTTCTTTGAGTCGTCGCAATGAGCTTTTCAAGTGTCACGACCAGTGTACCCACTTTTGCGAATGTGACAACAAGCACTGGACGAACAGTTCACACTTCCTCTGGCAATAATAGAAATCATTGCTCAGGATCCTCCTACGTCGCCCAATTCAATTTGCCCTCGCAATGATGATAGTAATCGCTCCATACGTTTAATAAACCATGTAGTTCTTGTTTTTAAAGACCTTCATGGCTTAATTTGACCAATAATAGTTATCATGCAGAGGTGGTTCACACTATTGAATTTGTTGATACATGATGGTCCATACCTTGCACTGCCACGGTCATGGGAGGGTTATGCATCATTGCGATTATGATTTCATGCGTTTGAGATCAGACTTCAGTCAAGCATCAGTTCTATTACATTTACTACTATTATGATATATCGACAAAACCTAGAATAAAATAGCACACTAAGGAAATCCTAAATCCGATCACTGACACTATTCCTAACCCTCAACCAACATTGCACCCTCTACACTCGTACTTCCATAGACCAATCCTCAATTCTCAACTCTGGTCATGTTGGTGATGCTGGTGATGTCGTTGCAATTGCTGTTGCTGTTGCTGCAGGGGTCGGGCTGGCTGCTGCTGGCGGTGGCAGACCCACCCATCGGCCGAACAGCTGACAATCGCATGCTAGCTTCAGTATCAGCTACAAATCTGCTGAGACAATTAAATAAATCGTCGGGTTGCTCTATCAGCTCCTCCAGTACATAATGAATGAACTCCTCTTCAAAGCTGCCCTGATTGTTGTGAGGTAGTGCGATCGCTGGGTCCATACCAGTTCAGTGGATACTTCCATGAATCATGCTGCAGATATTGTGTACCTTTTGGGCTTGAACCTCTGGCGAGGAAGAAAGAACATCCGTGTCAAGATGACGAACTACGTCTGTTCGGGCATTGTTAACCACGTAATCAATGTTTCTTGTATCGCAGTTATGTTGTGCTCCACCTCCTGGGCCAAACTCTGGTGGGACACTTCACTCGCATCTTTTCCAGGCAAACAGACAATAGTTGATGGCCTTTGCAGTGAGGGCAATGAATGTCGGGTTGATTTTATCCATCAATGATCTATCTTTCACTTCTAGTTGTCGTATGCCATGGAAGTATGCGTGGTTAATTAGATCCAAAATATCGGTCCCTGCAAATCGAAACTTGCACTCCTAAATTAATCGTAAAGACAATGATTACAGGAGAAGGGAACTTTGTACTGACCTCACGAATGTTTGTGGGGCATGTTACCCGGTCTGTGGCCAATCGCCAGGCCACCATTTTCCGGAGCACTGTAGGCAACTGTGTTCAAAATCTGTGAATTGAGTTGATCGAGGTTCCGCAGCGGTATGCCATCGCTGCATGGGAGCAACTAATCTTCGCGAGAGCCTGATGCACAATGTAAGCGATGACAACAATCGTTAAGATGATTCATTTACCACTGATATATAGGCATGTGGAGGGTCTGGGTTTTTCTGGGCGGGTTCAATCCTGGCGATTTCCTCATACCACCAAGTATGAATCTGGGCAGTCTTCACTGCATTCGTGGCAAAGGAATTCACAAACATTGCATAATCGTTACCAATAGGCTTGACACGCGCCATGAGCATTGCCGGAACGCATGAACGGGTTGTCTGTGCGTTGTATTCTCCACCAAGAAGGAGGCCTGTCAGGTTGTCAACACAGGGCTCCTATCGCCACAGATTTCCAGCATTCCAAGCAACCAATTGCTCACCGGCTTCGTTTCAATCCTTCCTTTAGTACATATATACATTGGCAGGCGGATCCAATCTATCAAACACTTAATTGGATACCTTCTTCGATGCCAGCCGGACAGGCTCGCATCAATCCTCCTCCTCCGAGTCAATATCGACCTCGCAGTGCTCAAGATGTAGGGGTTACGCTGATGTAGAAGTGATTTCAGTTGCTGTGACTCGTCTTCCACTTGTTGACGTGAAAGATTTGTTTGTTGGCCGCTAACCCATTGCTTTGCGGGACAGTCACCGAAGAGGCTCGTTGTTGGGTGCTGAAATGTCATCTCGATGCTCATTCCAATTGTCAGGTATCATACTAAAATCATCATCGAGATCCTTGTCGTCGATAGATCGTCTGCTTCTCCAGGTGCTGGAAGGAAGGGGAGGAGGAGGACAAGTGCGGTACTCTCTTGCCATGACTTGAAAAGATGGCGAGTGATAGGTACAAAAAAATTAATGGAGTGACTAATGGATATCTGCATGAATGTAGAGTAAATGAATTGAAGTGTTGTGTAAAGGAAAGAACACGTCGATATGATTGAAAGCATCGTCATGATACGTCTTTGTATCTTGTCAACAATTCCAGGAACTTGGCTTGTCCCGCCACCCACACTTCCAACACCGTGGCTGGACTGGGACTCGCAATTAACAATGGCAGGTGACAAGCATGCCACATGGTTGATGATTGGCTTCCTTTGACAAAAATGGTTATCACAACGAGCTAGAAAGGGTTCGCATTTCACAAATCATTTGGGCTAACTTCTCCTGGGTGAAAATACTGATCTACCAATTACATGATAGCCATACACGGAGTCTTATTGCTGCCACTATGCCTTTCCCCAAAACAACCCTCTGAATGATTAATTGCAACATCGTGAACTATCAACACAACCCTTCATGCATGAATATGAATGATGTAATAATAAAATAAACAAAACACCAAAAAGAGACCCAAAACCTCACCAAAAAACTCTAAATTATCACCCATCTGTCCACCCTCCAAAGTGCCAGAAAATACTCACCTGCAACGCAAATCCTTGAACAACCATGCAGCTGGTGCATTCGATTCTCACAACAACTAATTTCAAGCTGGGCGGCTGCTTGTACGCTGTCTATTGGCCACACAGCCTGCAGCAGGATGATTCACAATGTGATCGTGCTCATGTAGCCAAGCCACATCCTCATCAGCAACAAGGCTTTGCTTGTAATTGGCAAAGAGACCAAGAGCATGGTTTCGGATAACTTCAAGCTATTGCTGCTGTCTGATAATCCTCTTTTGAAGCTTCCATTCAAACTTTTGGAAGCCTGTTTTCTTCATTGGGAAGCTTCTTGGATTCGGGAGCCGCATCTCACCATCAGCATCCGATTCCACCCCGATATGGTCGGCTATATCCTCGGCTAGAGGCGGGAGGATGTCATCCAGAGGACGGTAGCTGCGCCCACCACGCATAGGATTGTCAGTAGGGTGGGCAGGCAATGCGGATATATATATGGGTTTGGAGGGTTTTCTTGATCTGGCGACATCTTCTTGGCTGCAATTCAGCTAGGAAACATGCTGCTTAGCATTATCTAAGCGCCCTGATTCGTCGACTGAACGCTTGAGTTCATCACAAAGACAACTAAAAGCATGCTCTGCAGTAATATCGCACTCGTTTGTCCTTGCTCTTGTTATGGTACCCTGCGATGAAGTCACTGGGTCAGTATCTAATGAGAATGCACGGTTCATTTATGGTCCAAATTTAACAAAAAGTGACAACCATGAATCAGGAAATGGACGTAGGAGGGTCTTGTGAGGGTGCAAAACAATCACTGTGACGAGCTGAATGCAGATGCGGTAGGCTTTTGCAGATCTAGGGGATGTTGTAATTGACAGAGCGATTAAAGACTTTGCAAACGTGTGAAGGAGGATTAGCGAAATCCAATAATACTAGTAGGACCCCTTGTTGGAAAAAGTAAATCAAGGTGTGGCATTTTCCGAGAACCTGCCGGCTTGTAATAGTATTAATTGCTAAAAGACCATTTAGACGCTTCTGAACATTGTGGGGACATTTCATTTTGTTAACGAAACATGGATCTTCATCAACAGTGTCTTCACTTTTCAAAGATGTACTCCTACAGCAGCGCTTACATCCCGAATTCCTAGGGTGACCACAAAGGAAGGATAGTATACATATCAACCGAACAACTGCTGGAGGGTGGTTTTGCAATCAAGCATGCTGGTATTCTACTTCCCTTCATTCATGAATTGGGTCGCAACGCTTTTGTTCACCCTTCCAACAATGATTTCAGTCATACAGATGCCGACAGCGAGAATGCATGTATCAATCCAGAGCAACCTCCAGTTCGGATATGTATTCATGGTACTCTGCACTGTGACAACTGTCCAGCCAGGAAGCATATTTGTAACAACTATGTCGAAATCTTCGACGATGAAATTGATCCATGGTCACCATTACCTTGCGAGGAGCAGTATCGACTAGCGCACTGGCACGTCAAGCACAACTTGAGCAGAGCTGCTATCAACGAGCTTATCAGGGACCCTACGATGGCAACCGTCCGCAACTTCACTTTGTCCCACACTGTATTCCAAAGGTTGAATGAAATGTCCTACAGGATGGGCATCGACTTTTGGATATCCGGCAAATTGTGTTACAATCTTTTGGCCGATCCAAACAACCCTCGCGACAATGATTACTCACATTTCGGTGACTGCAATCCTGTTGAATGAATTGAGTTCCTCATGCATCAGCCTGCGTTTAGGGAACATATGTCGTTTGCTCCATCACAGGAATTCAATGATGCTGAGGAACATGTCTACTCAGACATGGAATCAAGTGACTGGTGGTGCAATGAACAGGTACGTTAGTTCAATTTGGACATAGCTACGAAGATTTTGGCCACCTTAATAGCTAACGCGGCCGCTTTGAGCTATGATTGTCCCTTTATTCGGCTGTTCAGACCAGACACATTTTGGAAACTATTCAGGCGACAAGAAGAAATGGCCAGTATATTTGAGTCACGGAAACATCCACTCAATCATTTGATCAAAGTCTCCAAATCTTGCAAGCATCCTTGTTGCCCTTCTTCCTGTTCCTCCGAAATATGACTTTAGAGGACATGAACAACAACTGCTGAGAAGGAACAACAAATTCAAAATCGAGAGGTTTTAAGGAATGTCTTTGAGCTTATTTTTCGTCCTCTTGATGTGCATTTCAACACTGCAGAGCATATGTTTTGTGTGGACAGTTGGATGCGGCAATATTATCCTGTCATCTGTGCATGGACGGCTGATCACTTCCAAATCATTCACTTGAACTCAATCAAGCAGCCCCATTACCCGGCGCGCGAAGCACCAGAATCTTCATTGGGAGAAGGGAATACATCGTCGTGGCAATTGAGAGATCATTGGCTAAACTTCCAAACGATGATACTTGTGACTCAGGGCGATGACACAGAGAGACAGGAAACAAGACAATATCTGGATGATCAAGTGGTTGGAACCTCAGAAGGCGTCGTCTGGAATATGAAATGCATCTCTCCGAAGACTATCATGGTACCCGATATTCTTCATCCTGTCCATCTCAGTATGCCACAGCATTTGATGGACTGGGTAACCTCCTTCCTCAAACAACATTCCAGGATCGACAAATTCAAATACCTCTGGGTAATGATGCCTTCATATCCAGGCTTTGCTCGATTCAACAAGCGATATAGCCAGGTGATGCAATGCAGTTGGAAGGAGACAGAAGGACTCGGGCATGTGATTGTTCCAGATTTCCCGGTGACTCTTTGAAACCGTTCAGCGAGCCAATGGATTCCCTTCACAGAAGCCCTGTTGTGCGTCAAGAACTTCGTGTATTTTCACCTTGTGGCATAGTACCGGTACCATACTGTGGCCACAATTGGGTACATGGAGAATCATCTGGAGGAGTTTCCATGTCACAAGGATGTATTCAGTCGATTCTGCGCCAGTAAATGTACAAAGAAGATCTTGGAACCCTTGAAAAAGCAGCTCAATTTGGACAAAAAGGAGCAACTGGACAGTGACCCCACTTGGGACTATGTTTCTGTGGCCGCGAAATGTCGTTGCGTTGATGAACATCAAACGCAGATCAAGTCACAAATTGCAGAACATCTTGTCGACGAATCAGATTTCAACTTTGTGATGATGCCTCTCCTGAACCACTTCTCTGACTATTTCCGCCAGCTTGGCAACTTCTTGAATATATGCACTGAACTCCCAGAAAAGGTGATGATGGATCATAAACAAGCGTACCAACAATCGAATCTGTATGACGCTGACTTCCAGATTTTGCGAAAAAACGCCCTAAAGAAAGTGTTTCAGTATCGGGAACGCAATGCAAATGCTGCAAAACAAAGTCACGACGATGATATGCCACTTATCAAAGCGCTTATCAAGAGAATGATGAAAACCTGCAACCAGAAATCAAGACCCTGGATAGCTGGGCATAGTGGTGTGCAATGCCAAAAGGGCAGCTACAGAATCACAATCCGTGGTGTTTCACAAGATTTGCCGACTTCTCAGACTACGTTGATTGCGATCAGTGTTTCACTCCTCTGAACGATGCAAAACATATTCGGTACATCATAGTCCCAATCCCAGTGACCTCTTTTTAATGCCACAAGCAAGCAGTTCATATGGTTCGTTTCGCTGGATCCACAAGGTGGAGCAAGCATAAGCCTTGAGACTTCACATGGAGCAGCATGAACACCACCGGCCGAGGGTAGTCGCCACAACTGCGCTGGCAAAGTGGCAGAGTCTGCATAATTATCTCTCGACAATGAGGGATTTGAGGATATGATTCCCATCTACGCTGCAGCTGTGATCTCCGACGGTGATGAGGATGGCATCGAAGATCCAAAGTGCTGCAAAGCAGCAACCAGGTCTCCACTCGCCGAGAAATGGGATACCACGATGAATGAAGAGTTAGATGCAATTGGTCAGCATCATGTCATTGGAGATTTCGTGGAGATTCCGGAAGGGAGAAAGAGTTTACCAAGTCACTGGGTATACAAGATCAGGCGCGATGGAGCAGGCAGTGTGCAGCAGTTCAACACTGGGCTAGTCTGTAGAGGAAATCAACAAATCGAAGCCATCGACTACCAGGCTACGTATACACCCACCGCTTGAATGGGCCATGTCAGGCTGGAACTCGCGATCTCCACCATGTACGATCTCCAGATCCATCAAATGGACGTCTGCACGGCTTTCCTGCGAGTCGACTTGGAAGAAGTGATATATATCAACCCGCCGCAGGGATATTATTGTTTGCTCCAGAATCGGAGCCAATACAATGATCCAAGATCAAAGACTTCACGTAAGATGGTACTCCGCTTGAGAAAGTCTCTTTATGGCATTGAACAGTCTTCGCGCGTTTGGTATGGCACTTTCAAGAACTTCATGGTCTCGATTGGGTTCATGGTATCACGTGTTGCCGGAGCACTGTTCATGCTCAATGATAATGATGAAAGCATAGTTATTGCGGCAGTCATTCTGTATGTCGATGATCTCCTCATCATTGCTAACGAGGGCTTGTTTGGGCAGTTCAAGGACCAGATGGAGAAGAGGTTCTGGATGCATGATCTCGAGAGTGTCTCCTTCTATCTCAGCATGACCATTGAACGCAATTGGGAGCATCACAAGATCGACATCCATCAGTACAGCTACATTTGGACAATCTCGGCGACGTTCAGAATGGACGAGTCCAGGCCAGTTGCCATGCTGATGTCCATGAATCTTCACAAGACGAAACCCGACGAACAAGCCTGCGGTCCAACCATATTAAAATCAATGATCGGAAGCCATCAGTACATGATGATCGCCAGGTGGCCCGATATCTCATATGCCATCGGAGTTCTCAGCTGGTACAATCACGATGCGACCAATGAGCATATGGTAGCTGTCAAGCGCGTAATTCGGTACCTCAATGGCACGAAGAACTGGCCACTGCATTCCAGAGAAGCACTCGGAGGCGCACTTTGGGAAAGAGCACTCGAAGATGAACGAGGAGGTGTACTTGGATGTTATGTCGATTCAGAATATGCTGGATGCCCGGATGTATATAAATCGACAAGTGGACTGGTCATCAACTTTGGAGGCGCGGTCGACGGGCGATCAAGAAAACAAAAGTCGACTGCGCAGTCCTTGACTGATGCCGAATACTATGTCTTTGGAGTAAACTGCATGAGACTCACCCAGATCTTGCAAGTCCTAAACGAGCTCGGCATTCGGACTATCCCTTACATGTTCTCTGATTCACAGTCACTGATCGCGAGCATCAAGAACAGAATCTTCCACAGAACTGCCATTGCACACATTGCGCCCAAGTACTATCATGCTGCAGATATGGCTAGAGACAGAGTGATCGACTTGGGCTACGCGCCAACTGCCGAGATGCTCGCTGACTGCTTTACAAAGCCGCAGCCATAACCCGCCTTCTTGAAGCAGTGTGCTGCAATGGAAATGATCAGGATTGGACTCGGGAATGGCCTCGGGAATGGCCTCAGAAATGGTCGTGGGAATGGTATCAGAATTGGGATTAGGAATAGCCTTGCGTATGGCCTCAGTACACTCAGAAATGGTTGAGGAATGGTATTGGAATTGAAAATGGAAATGGCATGGGAAATGCAGTCGGGAAGTGAATTGTTTGGGCACATTTGTTTCGTGGAGATCCACGTTGTTTGATTGGCTCCTGATCTCTTTTGTCTACTGTTGTGTTTGAAACAGACATGATAGCCGTCCTGGAGGAGTCTGGAGCTGATTGGAAGTACAGCTATCCCTATGCCAAGGACTGTGATGTAACTTGTGTCTTTTTTAGTTAGCGCCATTAGTCATCGATCGACCGTATGTGAATGCGACATGTCTCGTTACACCTTGCAATTGACACACCTTTGCATACGCCCCCACACACTCGACTACTCAAGCACATGTCACTGTACAATGGGACCCGGACCCGAAGCGATGGTCCGCAATTGTTGGTAACACTAGCTGTCACCAAAATCTTCAGAAATTACAATGATGACTTCAATAGTACTTTATCGACAACCAAACAGCCATATCTAAAACTGTCAGTATATTATTGAATATTCCCAATCGACAGTCGGAAGCGAGTAATTCAATACTTTGATTGAGATATTTCTGTTGGCTTAGGTTGCTACATGAAACAAATTATTCAAGTCCAGCAATTGCAGACAACTAGTTGTAATTCAATGATTCATCTTTTAACTGTATACTTGGAAACAAATGACACACTATATTGATATACATAACATTAATTGAAATCATTCACAGTAGACTGTGCTACCAGTTCCTATATAGTTAACAGTTGAAATTGGCAGCTGCCAAGTGTTTTTTGATATAGACACAAATGAATCTCATTACTCATAAGAAAACATCGAATATGCTGACCAGGTCTTGCATAATACCAATTCCATCCCATTTACCTGCCAGTCATATTATTTAAATTGAAATACCCAGCATGATATGAGTTATTATATATTGTCTCATTCCATCCTTACAAATATACTATGCATGGAACAAGAACTATTCATACTGTTTAACCAGTATTGCCGAACAACTATAATTTATATAACCTGTTTACTGAATTGAATATTCTACCAACTTACTGAAGTATATTAAATAGCAAAGATAACTACCAGCTAGAAAGTATTAAGGTGTCTCATATAAGCTGCTAGTAGCCACTGTATTCTTTCTAGAGACCAGACAATCATTAATTAATCTAGAAATGAGCAAAGTTTTTCAAACTTTGTACAGTGCATGTGTATATTACATATTTTTCACTGAAGTCTGAACAGGTGGAAATTTTCTTTCAGAAACCATGATTCTAGAATCAGGATATTGTTCAAGCCTAAGATTTACAAGGGGTTATGGAAGTTCAATCTCAACATGAGGGGAAGAATTGATATTGGCAACTAATACTAAGACTGATTTTTGACCTACATGAATAATATATAGTTTGAAGTATTTAGTACAAAAAGGAACAGAAGTGATTTAATGTGGTAGAGTGAAATATGATTGGGGTATATCAATATGGATTTATGTATTAGTGGGATATATGATGGATACAATATTGTATAGTATATTGGAACCAGCCAGATGATTGTATGAATGAAGATTTACTTAATGTTGTTTAAATTGATAGCAAAGATTTCATATCATATAGTGGAATGTGGTTTACGATTTACATGTAACTAATATATCATTTATGAAGAAAGATTGTTAGATATTAGAAGATATTCTATTTTTCTTCTTAATATTGAAATATACTGATAAGATAGATAGATATCTGGCTGTCTGTACACGACTGATCATGCTTGTAAAATCTGAAGTATTGTTGATTGTCTAAATGCATCTCGTGATAATGTTTCCAATATCCCACCCATTGTATTGAAATACCTGACTATCTTGCAACAAACATGCAAGGAGAACTGTTTTAATCTTGAATTTTCAGGAACTTGTTAAGTAGTGAATTAGATAGAATGTATTGATGGATAAAAATAGTTGGAGATGAAAAGATAAAAGAGCATATGACAAAAAAGAAGTATGCTGTACTAGATGGGAATAAAAAGGTTGTCATTTATACAAAGAGATATTTCAGTTTCATGTGCATATAAGCACATGCTCTACTTTGTGCACGTTCTCAAATTGTCACCCCCCAGCTGTTACTATCCCATCTACTGCTCTAAAGGTATCTGGGAATACAATGTACAGTTATTTCATGCTATTCTTGCCTGCTAACAACTACAGTTAATGCTGGATACTGTCTCCAGTAATTCTACTGAATACTATTCTTAGTAATTGTCTAAGTATTGATACTAGCCTGCTTTGAAGTACTTCCTACAGCAAGTACCGAGGGAGCCTTAAAGTAAGCATAATTACTGTCGATCAGTATACATGATCAATTGCTTCTAAGTGTGCTTCTCAATATTCCTGGCAAGGTACTTACATTCTGTCCTCCAAGGCCAAGAAACATGTCTCAGCCTTGGTGTACTTAGAATGCTGTATGCAAGTCTAGCGTAATTCTAAGAATAGAATGCAATGTAGTTACCATGCATACAGAGTCCCATCCACATCCCAAAGTACAATTTCCCTTACTTTTGTAAAGTTACTTTATATGAACAGGAGAGTTGCTTCTAACTACTGCAAAAATTAGAAATCTAACTTAGCAGTCAAAAACTAACTCTGCTTTCTAATCATGATTCAATTTGTGGCAGCAATAGCCATCATTCCCAGGATCTGTTCTATCACTTCAGTATTAATAAGGGATTAATGTTGCTGGAGTTAGCTTTTAACAATGGAAACAGTTGATCTAAGGATACCCAGGATTGTCATCTAATAATCTATCCATGCTAACTGCCTGATCATCTGCACAATCATGATACTTTTTCATCTCAATTATTTTTATACATAAGGTTTGTTATATTCAAAAGTCTAAACTAAATTTGTTACTGCTGTTTTTACTAAATGTCAATTTTTGTTGATATAACTCACAATGGTATTCAATGTTAGAAAATCCACAACATAGTGTATTTTGTCACCAGCAGACTCTAGGATGGTGTGTGAGTGGTCCGATCTGGATCTTAAAATGGTGTAATTTGAGAGTCGATTAGACTGAAGCAGTGACTATGAGGTGTACCTCGAAGCGCTGGCAATCATTCACCCAGGATATAGAAAACTTGAGGGTAATCTCTAAAGCATATTGGGATGCAGACAGTAAAATAAGAAACACCTTAAGATGGTGGTGACAAGCTGGAGAGCATGATAAATCTCTCTAGAGGGGGCAGGGAAACTTAACATCTTCTTTCCAAATGCTGATGGTGCACCAGTCAATCACAGTTACTACTGGTTATTAAACCATTTTGAAAATGATATATTGACTTTTCAACTTCATTTGTGAACTTAGGTACACATCCAGCTGTAGTCTGTCTGCACCGCCTGTTGATGGCACTCGAACAAAATTCATTATACACCTGGAGCCAGACATCATGTATATATAGAGATATACATGGGGAGTGTAAATGAGTCGAGCTAAGTGGTATACTTGAAGGCAGTGATCGTGCAAGTTTAGAGATGTATGTGGTAAAGCTGATCAAGTAAACATAGATGGAAACTTAGTGGTGTTAATCCATTTTGATTCTAGATGGACTTGATCTAGGTGAAGAAGTCAACCTTCAAATGCCCTAAGAGGTCTAGACTGAGTGCACATGGAGCTGAACTTGGGAGTGGCTAATAGGCAGGGAGGTATGACAGCTGCTGGAAAACAATTTATTCATTGACTTGGAATTGGTGAATTATAACTGGTTTCCTGTTTGGTGTTTCTGTGAAGAGTAGGAGGTGGTCGATCTGAAGATGGTCAATCAGGTGGAAGATACAGCATGGGCTGAGACACTAAATATTCATTGACTGTAATCATGAGAATGAGATCAGAGTTGACTTTACCTGTGAACTTTACAACAGCTGGCCGGAGATAATCATTTTGTATTTAACTTGCAATTCTAAACACACGGGGGGAATGGCAAGGTGGTAGTCTACCTTGAGTGGATGATATACTCAGTATTAGATCATGATTATGGTATGGGGAAGTGGATAAGAATAACTTAGCTTAAGATTTTCTGCTAATAGTTGAGTTGTTGGCAAGAATGAGAGCTCTATAGAATGGAGATGGGGTTCATATTGCAGAATACAAAGGTATATAGAAATGCCACATATAACCTATACGATCTGGTTTCAAATCCTTCATGAATACATTTGCCGCTGCTGGATATATTGTATTGTGAACTCTATTATATTTGGTAAAGTGACTGCATCATGCAAAATTCATAAGTTCCAGATTCTTATTATGCTTTCCTAGCCAGCTCTATTCTCCCTCTCCAATTACTCAATCTCTCATACAAAACTCTCTAATCGTTTAACAACTCAAAATTTCATGTTTCCACTTGATCTGACACTCCTATGATGGTACTTCAATACTGAGTCAAACTATCCACCTACGATTGACTTTCTCCCACCACCAGGCAGTCTCTTATCTCTCATCTCCCATCTCCCAGATTATTTTGATAAGCACTTCTGATTATATTCTGAAGATTATGTGCTAGCCAATGAATTGGCTCACAGCTGCTGTCACATCTCCCTCCTAATTGACAACATTCAGATTGACTGCCGCAAGATTGGCAGTCTCCAGATTGCCTGCTTCTAGATTGCCTGCTTCCGGAGTGTCAGTCTTCAAATTGCCTGTCCATTGATCATCCACCTCCTGACTGCATCTCTCCAGATTACCCATCCCATAATTACAAACCTCCACATTGCTTTTCTCTATATTGACTTGCTCCAGATTGAATACCTCCAGATCAACCTCTTCTAGCTCTCCTGGAGTACAAAGCTGAACTCAACTGGTTATATTACCACAATTGCATGCTAAATGATGTATTGAGTTTGCTATTCAATCCCACATACCATCAAACCGACTGCCTCCAGATCGAATGCCCACAAGTACACCTTCCAGCTCACTTGATGGTAGCCTCCAAGTATACATCAAAACTCACTCTATCTCTACCTCCAAGTCTATCTCCAATTTTACACAATTACTGCCTTCAAGTTCCATCTCAAGTTCCCTTCAATATCACCTCCAACTTTCTCAGCAGCAATATGTTGTAGCCACATTGAATTACATCTGCAGATTCACTCGATTGATAATTTCAAGTTTGCATGATCACTGCCTCAAACTGCGTTTCCCACTCACTTGATCATCACTGTCATGTAATTATCATCACTCACATTCCCACAGCCTCAAAGTATATCTGAAATCACACTCAAATATAATCTCCAAGATTGTATGATATCTGCCCAGTGTATCTCAACACTTTCTGTATAATAGTATCCAAGGGAATCTGAAAATTTGCACAATTGTAGCCTCCATGTCAATCTCAAAGCTTACGCAATTACAGCCTTAAATTGCTTTGCCCAACTCCCTCGGCTCAAGCATTTCTGTTCACATGATTATGGCCTTGAAGTCCATCTCCATTATGAATTGCTATTCCTCTCCAGCTGCTTAGTCAATTGCAGTAGACCACAGTATGAAATGAGCCCTGATTGGCTATATGCATCCATAAAGATTGATAGATTGACAATAGATACACTGAGATAGACAATACATGCCATGTTATTCTTATCATTCAGTAGCACATCTTGTAGTGATTGTGAAATACAAATGCGTTAACCAGATGGATACAAAATACAAAATGCCCTCTGGTTAGGGTACTCTACAAACTACTGAAGTGAAAATACAGTACCAAATGTAGCATACTCCAGCACACTTGTGCAGAGAATTCAATTGCTCTGAAGGTTGAATGTTAGAATGGGTAAATTTTAAACCACTCAACATATACCTTCACAATTGGAGAAGCTTTTAAAAGCACCCGAGAATACTCTTACAATATCGGATAGCGCTCTATATAGATTCATATTCATTTGTAAACACATTGGATCATCAATAGGAACTAGAGTGATTATCAGAATAGCGAGGAGGTACCTTGATAGCTTCCAGACCATTGATCATGTTACCACAGTTTGAAAACATTATTTTGTGCTACTGCATCCTGTCCCAAGATACAATCATCTCATCTGAGGACATCCTGTTGCTACCCTCTGGTTTTCCCGTTTATTTCAGCTCAAATACCACAATTATTGTGTGCCAGATCACCTCAAGTCAAATCTTCATTAACAGTTTCGAAAATGTCTTCTCAATTTAGCTATTATAGTATATCTAGTTATCTTGCAATCTGTGTACACAATATACCCACTGCAAGTACATTTCATGGTATACTCAAGACCTGTAATATAGTATAGCAGTATTAATACAGATTGACAGTATGTCTATACATAGATAAACATTGTTAGTTAATGAATAGATATTGCATTATTTATAAACAAATGTAGTATGATTCTGAACCTTGAACAATATACTTAATTACTGAAATGCCAAGTATAGGCTATACAATTATGGTGAGTAGTACACTTGCACTTAGAGAAATATCCTTTCACAATATAACCAAGGTATTGTGTAACATTAAGTGGAAAGTATTTCCCTAAGTACAAATCTATATCGTCATATTTATATGAATGGAAGTTTGAAATATATTGTTGTTGTTGACACAAAAAACTGCCATAAATATGGGTATCAAAAATCATCCTCTGTAGCATGGTGCATAAACAGATTGCTGTAAATTATTCATAATTCTACATTATATTATTGTTTCAATCCATATGGATCAACTCTACTATGATCCAATTCATCAGCAAAAACTGAATTTCCTTCTTTAGATGTATTTAGTTTAGTGTACCCACAGACTCAAAAAAGTGAAATTGAGGTTTCCCTGAAATATGGCATTGCGTTAACATTCCAGAGTGTTCTTTGAGTTGTCGCGATGGTGTTTTCAAGCGTCACACACAGTGTACCCGCTTCTGTGAATGTGACAAGGAGCACTCGACAAACTGTTCATACATCCTTTGGCAATAACAAAAATTATCTGGTGGTATACTCCAATATGGCCCAATTGGATTTGTCCTCACGATGATGATACTACTCGCTCCATACGTTCAATGACACGTGTAGTTCTTTTTTTTAAAGACCCTTATCGTGTAATATAACCTATGATGTTTACCATGCCGAAGTTGTTCACGATATTTAATTTGTTCATACAAGATTATTCAGGAGGTTGGGGTTCAACGGTTGCAGGAGTGTTATGTATCATCACGATTATAATTTCACCTGTTTTAGATCAGACTGCAGTAAACCATCAGTTCAATTACATTTACAACTATTATGATATATCGACGAAACCAAGAATACAATGGCATACAAAGGAAATCCTAAATCTGATCACTGACACCATTCGTAACCTCCAAGTGACATTGCACCCTCTACAATCATACTGTTATGGGGGTTCTTAATCCCGATACCCAATACAACATTTATTGAATGAAGTACAGCCATCTAATCTAGGAAAATCTTTCTTTCCTCGTCATATCCTAAGACTCAACCTCTTGACCTTCCTCAAGAGCAGAGCAGTTTACTCTTCCCCAAGTGTTGATGTTTCCTTCTTAGGTATTCATTATGCCTCTACCAGAAATGAATGCGCTTCGGAATATTCTTCGAAGGGTATCAACCTTGTAAGTATGTACCGATGTACCCGAAAGCCGATACCGTCTAAATGGGTGTAGTGTGTGACGACAGCCGAGCTATGGGTTAAACACCACTCTGCAAAACAGAAGATCAGATTGCCGAAGGACTTTACTTGCTTCTACCGAGCGTACCCGGATTGTGTCAACCTGTACTCAGGCATATAGTGATTGGTCAAGGGTGTAAAATAGGGAAGTAATTGTGATTGAGTTTTGAAAGAGTAGAATTCTTAATAATATTTTAAGATCGTCTTCGGTGTTCTGATTGTTGACTGTGGGTTACTGCTTGAGCTTGTTCTTCTCATTGCCGGAACAATGCAGTTTCATTATAGTCGTCTTCAAGGGTCTGTACACCCATACTGCCACGCTACGACTCGATTGCTGTTGATAGCTTGTCGCGGTTGCGTCATGCCATTTCCGCATCTGCCCGGCGATAGGTGCCACGCATCCCAGTAGGTCATTGTGTTCGTGCAATGCGGTTTCAAGTATTAGGCTCCTGATACGAAATCAGGCCATCCATCGCATGATCTCAAGTGAGACATTATGACAGTTCGAACTTACACTTACTCATCTCTCATTCCATTTGTTCGGTAGTTGGAACATCTGCCGATCCTAGTCGGCAGTGCACATCGCAAATTATCGCCTCACCCTGAAGGCTATTTGCCTTGCATCATACGTGTAATTGGCGACGAACCGATACTATGCGAAAGTCGAATGTGACCTATCAGCTCGTATTGAATACGAGTCTGACGTTGCATTGCATACTAACTCAAACCAATGAGCAGGGTTGTTTCAGGCCTCTTATCTTCAGCCAATGTCATAATTCCCTCAGTCACGTCATGCTTAGGCCGAGACCATTGTCTTTGGCCGGGGTGTACCCTGATGGATCTTGTTGCCAGAGGCAATCAGTCAGAAATCCCGCGTACTCGCATATTGACTAGCGACTGCCTTGTTTGTGTGTCTGAGTAATCTCTAGTCCAATCAAACATGCCCCGCAAGTTCAGGAATGAATGTAGTTGAATACAATGCGCTCGGCAGGAGTTAACTCCTTTCGATTTCACAGCAATCTTGCATCATCTCAGATGAGTCTGCTAAGCAAGAACTTTGTTTATTCGATCAACACTCGACTCTTATGTATTTCCGCTAAGAACCATACAGCTGGCCTACTGGCAACGTCACGAATAGGTGTGATGCATATCACATGACTAGACCGAGTGTAACTCCATGACATGTATTCATTCAACTATTGCATGTACCATTGTCTCTGCTAAGGGAGAACCCCTAACACATACTTCCATCGACTAATCCCACATTCTCATTGCTGGTGATTTTGGTGATGCTGGTGATGTTGTTGCTGTTGCTGTTGCTGTCACCGCAGGGGATAGGCTGGCTGCTGCTGGCGATGGCAGACCCCCCCATTGGCAGAACAGCTGAAAATCGCATGCTACCTTCATTAGCAGCAACAAAGCTGCTGAGACTATTCAAAACATTGTTGGGCTGCTCAATCAGCTCTTCCAGGACCTGATCAAGGAAGCCCTCATACAAGCTGCAGTGATCGTTGTTAGGTTGTCCCATCGCTAGGTCCGTACCAGTTGAGTGGATGTTTCAGCGAATCATGCTACAGATATTGTCTATCTCTTTGGCTTGAGCCTATTGCGAGGAAGAATGAAAATCCTCTTTGAGACGACGAAATACATCTGTGCATGCATTACTAACCACGTGATTGATGTTTCCTGTATTGCACTTACATTGTGCTCCACCTCCTGGACCAAACTCTGGCGGGACCCTAAACTCGCCTGTTGTCCAGGCCAACAGACAATGCTGGATGGCCATCAAGGTGAGGGCAATGAATGTCAGGTTGATTTTGTCAATCAATGATCTATCTTTCATTCCCATTTGTTGTATGCCATAGAAGTATGTCCAGTGAATATGATCCACAATTTCATTCACTGCAAATTGAAACTTGCACTCCTAAATTGCTCGTCAAGACAACGACTAAACAACACAGGAACTTTAAACTGCCCTCAGGATGGTTTGCGGGGCATCTAAACCTGTACTTCGTCAATAGCCAGGCTACCATTTTCCATATCACTGTAGGCGACTGAGTGCAAAATCCGCAAATTCAGTCAATTGAGGTCCTGCAGTGGTATACCATTGCTGCATGGCAGCAATTGTTCTTGGCAAGAGCCTGATACAGAATGTCAGCGAGGAAGAAAATCATTCAGATAATACATTTACAACAGGAATGTAGGCACGTGGAGGGCATGAGTTTCCCTGAGCGGGATCAATCCTGGCAATTTTCTCAGTCCACATACTATGAATCTGGGTGGTCTTCACCGCATTTGTGGCAAACTGATTCACAAAGATAGCATAATTGATAGCTATAGGCTTCACACATCCCATGGCCTTCGCCACAATGCCTGAAAGAGTCGTCTGGGCATTGTATTCTGCGCCAACGATGAGGCCTATCATGTTCTCAACACAGGGCTCATATCACCACAGATTTCCAGCTTGCCATGAAACCAATTACTCACCGGCTTCGTTTCAATCCTTCTTGTTGTAACTATATACATCAGTGGTTGGAGTCAATTGTTTAAACTCATAATCGAATACCATCTCGGATGCCAGCAGCACAGGATTGCTTTCATCCTCCCACTCTAAGACAATACAGACCTCCTGACGCTCAGGATGTAGGGGTTGCGCCAATGTAGGAGGCCATTGAGTTGCTGCAACTCATTTTCCAAGTGTTGACGTGGAGGAATCTCTTGATAGCTACGTGCCCATCAATTACCAGGATGGTCACTGAACAGGCTCGTCATCGGATTATGAATTGTCATCACCATGGATATTGGAAGTGGCAAGTATCATACTGAGCTCATCATCAAGATCCTTGTTGTGGATAGATTGTCTGCTTCTCTGGGTGCTGTACAGAAGAGGAGGAGGAGGAGAAGTGGGGCGTCTTCGTGTCATGATTTCGAATGGCAGCGAGTGATAAGTACATAACGATTATTGGAGTGATCAAAGGAAATGTGTACGAATGTAAAGTGAATGAATTACGGTGTTGGGAAACGGAAACAGAGAGTTGATATAATGAAAAGCATCGTGGGGATGTGTCTTTTTATCTTGTCGACGATTCTAGGATATTGGCTTGTCCCGTTACCAACACTTCCAACTCCTTGGATGGACAGGAACTTGGAACTAGGAATGGCAGGTGACAAGCATGCCGCAGGGTTGTTGATTGGCTTCGAATGTTGAGAATCATTACAGCAACGAGCTAAAAAGTATTCGCATTTCACAAATCATTCAAGCTGACATGGGGTGAGTACAGATACTGAACTACCATTCACATGATAGCCTCTCGCAGAGTCCTATTGTTGCCACAATGCGTTTCCCAAAACCAAGCATCTCAACAATTAATTCCAACATCGTGAACTCTCAGCACAGCCCTTCATGCATGAATATGACCAATGTAATAATAAAATAAACAAAACACCCAAAAGAGACCCAAAACCTCTTCAAAAAACTCCAAATTATCACCCATCTGTCCACCCTCCAAAGTGCCAGAAAAAGTACCCACCCACAACGCTAATCCTGGAGCAATTGTCCAGCCAGTGCATTCCGTCCTCACAACGACTGATTTCCACCTGGGCAGTTGCTTATACGGATCCTATTGGCCAACGAGCCTGCAGCGGGAGGATTCACAATGTGATCGTGCTTGCGTAGCCAAGCCACAACCTCATCAGCTACAAGAGTTTGCTTCTAATCGCCAAAGAGACCAAGAGGACAGTTTTGGATGACTTCAAAGTATTGCAGCTGTCTGATAATGCTTCTTTGAAGCGCCAGTTCAAACTTTTGGAAGCCTGATTTTGTTATTGCGAAGCTTCTTTGATTTGGGCGCTGTGTCTCAGCTAGTTGTAGCAACGGTTCCGGACCGTCACTTCGGGTCTTGGTCTGGGTCGGCACTGAACTGTTACCAAATTGGCGGTCTGGGTTGTCAATAGACCCAAACCGTCCACAGGGGTACGGTTCAATTGAAATCTCCCAACCTGTCTGAATTGGGTGGGTTGTCAGCAGGTCCATCTGTAGATTCATATAATGTTCTTGTTTTTGCAGTGTGATAATAGTTTCTTATCAAAATCGCATATTCACCAGCCAAAAATCTCGTTTTGCTGGTTGTGCAGTTTGCCATATCGATTATTTTGGGATCCGGGTTTTTCTTTTTGTAGGTTGTATTTTGGTTTAGAAAGGTGGTTAATAGTGCTGTTATGAACTCATGTATCTGCCAAATGCCTTGATTACCTGATATGCAAGACCAAAATTTGTTGACACTCTGTTGACGCTCATTTTCATGATGGGGTGACGCATATCTCATGCACTGTTTCAGACGAAAAGACTGCCAGGACCTCATATATGACTCATTGCCACAAAGCGACACTTAGATTAGGCAAGATGCAAGACCAAAAATCGTTGACACTCTGTTGACGCTCATTGTCAGGATGTGGCAGGGAGTATGCCGCTTTTGTTTCTGCCTCCGAACACGGCCAATACCTCATTTAAGGATATTTGCAAGCAACTGCCACTTAGATTACCAAGATGCAACACAAGAAATCGTTGACGCTGCATTGATGCTGATTTCCCGGATGGGGCAGGGAGCGTGTCACTATTGTTTTTGCCTCTCAAGGCCGCCTATACCTGATGTATGGATGGGTGCAACCAATCACCACGTAGGTTACCCAAGATGCATGTCCAAAAATCGTTGACGCTGTGTTGATGCTTATTCTCAGAATGGGGCAGTGACCATGTTGTTAGCAATTTTGCCCATAAATGCTGCCAATATGTTTGTTATACATAGCAGTGACCAAATCATAATGTAATTACCTCACTTCCAGGACCAAAGATTGTTTACGCTCCTTTGATGTTCATTTTGCCATGGGCGTATGTGCAATTTGCAACCATTCACTTCGGCATAGTATATCAGTCATGGTCTTGTGGCAGCCATTCTATCATCTTCATATATGTCCTCCTTTAGCACTACATTGTTCTTTAATAATGCATATATATATATCCTTTAAAATACACTGTGAAGTGTCCGCTAATTGTGGATAATGATAATAGTTAAAAATCACATTCCCTTCAATCAATTCTCATCTTCACTGTCGTGTTCTCTCAAAAGTCTGCTTTCGTCTGCAACATGGATGTCAGTTGCATTACCATGCAGCAAATAGTGTACTAACCTGTGGATGGTCCGTCATCAGTCAGGAAAACTGGAATAAAATCTTTATCCCGGTTGCGATCCTTGGCATATGCATCATCATTTAAAAATTGAGCACTGGGAAGATGAGTATGTATATACACATATCTGGGTGGCACACCTTCAATTTCAGAGCTTCGAGTTCCCTGAATGTCAGCTGATGGGGTGGGTGGCGTTCCGGGCGGCAGTGGCGCCGGTTCTGGTGGAGGTGCACCTGTTCCTTTGCGCCGCCAGCGTTTCTAGGGATTCTTTGCGGTACCATGTTGGCAACAAAGGAAGCCATCCATTTGATTTTCACGAAGCATTCTCTGGTGTCTTTCTATCGCAGTCTTTACCTTGTTATTCCCAGCAAACTCAACACCTCACTTCTTCTCTTCTTGGATTTCGGCGGGCGGTGTCTTGATTAGTTGTTCTGTTGTCTCTATTGCGGCGCGCGAAAACCCATATTTGGCCATTTTGGTCATATTCAATGCAAAGCGCATGTCGGACTGTTTCAGCTGTACCCTACCTCCTTGCCTTGCCATAGTAGCTGACATGTTGAAAACCTACAAGAAATCAGTTGCTGCTTCTAAAGGTGAGATTCGGCTAGTACCTCTACCATATATGACTACGTAGCATCCTCGAAGGTCTTTAAGGCCTGATTCATCCACTCCCAGGGACATTTATCATGAAATTCGTCAGCAAAATTCCCAGCACTGACCACACTGTGATGGTCAATTTCACGGACTATTATGACAAATGCCTCAGTCGACCATGGAGGTAACCCATTACGGGCAGCAATGAATTGGACATGTTGCTCTTGAAGTTCACTAGCCATACATTATATTGTTCGTTGGCCGCTGTCAACTTCGATATGGAGTTACTCAGATCCGATCGCATACCGATTCTCAATCTTTCTACTTCCGGTTTTGCATACCCTTTTCCAATATGTATCCTGGGTCATATTTTCGGTGGCAGCAGTTGCAGAGTCCCAGTGGACTAACTAGTGTTTGTGTTGCCGCTATGTCTCAGCTGGTGGCACATTGGATGAAGCGCCTGTCGTTCGGCTCAATTCGGATCCAATCGCACGTGGCTGAGGTGTTTGTGGAGCCATGATTTGTTGTTGTGGAAAGGTCAGGGAGATGATCACGAAAAGAAGTGGGAAGTCCGGAGGAACATATAGCTAGCAACATGTCAAAATGGAATGAGTGATGGTCCACTTCAATGTTGTACTAATGATGAGTCCGGCTGCATATAGCTGCAGGGAATTCGAACAGTCCTGCAATTTGCAGTACGTTGGTCCGATGGTGTTTGTTTGTTTCCAGGGATACATTGCGGTGAACGACAGCTGAAATCTCATGTTGGATAGATATAAAAGAGACGTCTGGTGATGTTTGTCTCAACACATCACCGGGATCTTGTATGAATCACACACTAACTATCAAGTCATAATATACTGTTAGCATGACTCTTCCCAATGAAGTGACGGTCAAAACGCAGATTTTGCTTTGTGCAAGTTGATCAAACCTACCAACCTTGACATAATATACGCAGCTCGCCTCCATGTAGTCCATATCTTGCAACCTCCAACATCTCCCCCAACAACATAGTCAACACAAGATACAATGGTTAATGCTCTGAAAAAGAACGTTTCGCCTCTTCTGCCAGGGAAATACGGCAACCTGAACAAGCAATCCACACGCCGACATCATCAAGCTAATGAAGGCAAGAGTGGCTTGGAGGCAGACAGGGTCCGAGCGTTGGGAGTGTTACACAGCAATCTATCTAAAAAGAAGTTTTCGGCAGTGAAAAGACGAGAAACACACTTGTTAAGCAATGAAGAGACGGAGAGATGAGTTGAGGATAATGTGGATAGAGCGACCGCTGTGCCAAGAAAGCGAGTTCAAGACGCAGAGACAATGATCATGCAGGAGCAGGACAATATGGGAAATGCTGAAAAGACACCATCGACAACCAGAAAGCCTGAAGAAACCATCGAGAACACGTTGAATGCTCTTGGAGACAATGTGAGCAATCTTCCAGGTTCCGACGATAAGCAAGATGAGGATGACACAGAAGGTGATGAAGAAGATACAGAGCTGGGGAAACTCAGCAAAGTTAACAAAGCTGGCTGGGTGATGGGCACAATCTCCAAAACGAGACAGCACTGCATGGAGAGTTCACGGCAGATGCAGATGAGGCTTGACTAACTGACGCAACCAGGATGTGGGTACGTGGCCGACTCCCTACATGAGAGAGATTTGAAGTACAAGACAGTCGAATTGAGGGATCTTGCAGTTGTAAAGTCCCAAACAGACACAATTGCAGCCACACTATCACCGGCAACATTTGGAGAGTGTGTGCAGACTCTTGATATCATCTCCAGACAATCACAAATGCCGCATGAGACGTCTCGAGCAGGAAGTAGTCAAATGAGGCTGGATTTGCAGAAACCACTGTCACTGGGCCCCGTAGCGTCTATCTTGCCCAATGAGGTGCCCAATTCATCCCACATTGTGAGTGCAATGCCTGTTGAACCCGTAAGCTTTTACCCCTGCATATAGCATCCCTAGCTTGGTTCGATAAAGAAATTGGATTTGGACGAAGTCATGGTGACGGCTCCTGCGTCGCCGGAGGAACAGATAGCCCAATTGGTGGTTTTGATGCCGTATCTCCAGTTAATGCAATTTGGGTACCAATTTTGCTAGGTGTCAGCTGTTTCTGGATTTCACTGACCATATTGCGCGACATGATAATTCGTCAGTGTGTGTGCAAGGGTCGTACGGATCATGCGACAGTTCTAGACTCCAAATCAAGTTAATAGGCGACCAATGAACTTTATATTGTATCGCCAATTACGGTTAAATGAGTCAGGAAAACCTAGATTTGAGCCCAAATTTACTAACAAACAATAAATCATTAATGTCAGATGACTGAGAGATGGAGCAGTAAATGCGAAATCTATACCCGGATAAATGTCAGCTGTCATGCCGCATCAATCCATGCATCCATCTACATAACTCTCCGCTCAGACCTGCTGCACATGGCCGGGATTTTGAAAATTGCTTATGGTATGTGGTGGAAATCGAAGAGAATGAACTGGGTACGGAATGGTGCGAAAGTCGGGCTGTATATATCTAAAACTAGTGGATGGATTTTCATGCCGTAAATTGCCAGCCAAAAGGGCTGAAATGCGATGGACCTATGTCATTCGTCATTCAACTGAGGTGTATTCTGGTGCGTTAGAAACTGAGAGGTCTCGAAGCTTTGTGATGCAAATGATTATACATAGAAGCTATATATTGGCTGTCAGTAATGACTGTATGCATTTTGCGTACAATTTTTGAGCACCCAATGACGATTACTATGGCTCTAAGGTGAACGTCAACAGAGTGTCAATGATTCATAGTCATACCCATTCCGTGATCAAACGGCTGCACAGTGGTATCCATCCAAAGAGGATGTATTGGACATCGTGACAGGTAAATAGGAAAGCGACACGCTCCTTGCTGCATCCTAGCAATGAGCATCAATGGGGTGTCAACGATTTCTGGTCTTGCATCCTGGATAAGCACCCGGCTGTGCACCGGCATTAACACATAATCTCAGTATTGGCCGCCTTTATTGGGCAAAAATGCTGGTGAAAATACCGCTACTACATCCTGAAAATAAGCGTCAACGGAGCGTCAACGTTTTTGAGTCTTGCATCTTGGATAATCAAATGGCTCTGCAGTGGTGTTATCCCATAACGAAAGTATTGGCCACCATTGCTCACAATAATGCTTGTGATGATATCGCGACTACCTCCTGAAAATGAGCATCAACAGATCGTCAACACTTTTTGGTCTTGCATCTTGGGTAATAAATGGGATGTACAATGAGGTTAACCAATAATTGAACTATCGGCCACCGTATTGGGTAAAAATGATGGTGTCAATATTGCAATCACCTCCTAAAATTGAGCGCCAACGGAGCGTCAACAGTTTTGTGGGGTCTCAAAAGGCTGCGCAGCAGCAACGAATTGCACTTCATAGTTCGTATCTGGAGTAATTAACAGTCAACCTTCACTGTATGTCCCTGTATTCAACTTCAAAAATATGCATGCCATGTCTCACAGGTCTGACTTTGGTCTTATGTGTAGCTCTAAAGTCAATATTTAAGAACCACCTTGTTACTTTGCAATACCATATCTTTTGACAGTCTCTCAAGTCAAATTACACAGTTTTCAAACTCCAACCACCATGTCAGATTCAAAAGCTTCAAATACCTCGTTGCTGGAGGTTATGATATCTTCCAACAATTAATGTGTCTTCATTCATTATTTGAGCGACCTGACTTTTCAAATCATCCTAAATGCCTGGTGGGCTTCAATGAATGTGGGCTTGAAGCGATCTGTTGCTTGGAAACATTCTAGACATGCGCCTTTATGGCGTTTCAATTTACACTGCAGAATTGAGGAGACTGGCCGTCCTGGCATCATTCTTATCATGTGTCATCATCTTCTTCGCCATCTATCAGAACATGGGGCCAGCTCAAAAGGGAAACACTTGCGGGCGAAAGCTCGCATCGCAAGGTTAAACCAATGAACACAGTCAGAAGTTGCGCAATTGACCAGTTCAACAGTTGATGAAACAACTTTGGCCACACTGAAGAGACTAGGAAGTGAAGAAATTCCAATTGTAAGTTAGCAAAGGAAATTCATATTTCACATTTAGGTTATATTGATATTGACTGAACTGACACACAAAACGCTCCAAACTGGCAGCGAAGGACTTTGATAGTGCTGAATTTCACCAAGACACCTGGAATCGCTATCTCATGTTGGGATTTGTTTCAGTTCATATTCCATGGAACGCTATATCAAACTTAGAGCTACTACGGTCAAACAATGCATTACGACTGGAGTTGGTGCTGCCAGCCGCCAGCACACTGAGCAACATTTCCCGGAGGGAATAAGTACTGACTGTGGATGCAGTTAAGATGCAATTGCCATCAAGAAATGAAGTGAGTTTAGCTTGCAACGGGTGGTCATCGACAAACACACTAGCCATAATGTCGATCATTGGTTACTGTATGCATCCCAAACCGGCATTGGAAGAAGTACAACTCGCTTTCGATGGGGTTGATAGCCCATTCTTTTCCTGTTTCAAAAGATAATTATGGATAATAGGTTTACGGTCAACATACTGGAGCACGGCTAGCCGTACTTTTGAAGGAAGTGCTTGATTGTTTCGAGCTTACAGACAGTCAATTACTTGGATTTACAACTAATCACGCTTCCTCACATTACTCGATGACATGCAAATTACAATTACCCCTTGAGGCCTCTGGAATCCAGTGGTCTGCATTGAGAAACCACGAACCATGCATGGCACACGTCATTCACCTTGCTCTAGGTACATTCATGAGTCATCTGGCTGTGAAAGGCCGCACAAAGTCATGGGAAGCCCTTGAGCACGATCAGCAATTTGGAGAGAATGAAAGCATAGACATTGGGAAGAGTCAAAGACTGTAAAAGGAGGGCAATGCTAGAATCAACAAGGTGTGCGCCATGCGACCAGGGTTAGAAAGGATAATTGAGAAAGTATGTATTTCGACATATTTTGAAAGTCCTAAAACTGACCTTCTTCTAGCAAAGAATGCTTGCTGAATTATGTACTCTGACACTTGGTCATCGAAACGACTTCATTGACTATCACACAGCAAAAGTAAGAATCACAGTATTACCCATTATTGATGTGAAGATGCGGTGAATTTGGACATTCAAATTGCTTGAGCGGGCCTACAGATTACGAGAATTCACCGGCGAGTGGCTCAAGAATCCAAAATTCGGTGATTACTGGCCTCTCCTTACAACACAGGATGAATGGACCATTGTTAAGTATGTGATGGAAGTTTAAAGGCCATTCTCGTACTGGACTCTGTGGATGTTGAAACAGCATATGATTACTCTGCATCACGTTATCATTGTCTATAATGAGATGTTCAATCATATGGATGGCATTATGCGAGCTTTAGCTAACAAGAAGACTCAATGGGAGGGATAGTCAAACTTCGCCGTGAAGTTTGCGCGCCAAAAGCTTTCCAAATATTATCCTGAAGTTACTCCAACGATGGGTATGCTTCTCATTTCAGCACATATCCTTGATCGTTTCAGGAGTTTGAGATCGTTTAGCATGTGGGACAAGGGAATGGATATTAATGCTGAGGACGAGACTTCTTATACAACCAAATACCAGGTGGCGTTTCTGAAGTACGTGGAGAATGAATACTGGACCAAACGTTGACATCTGCCCATCATTGAACCCGAAAGCACACTGCGCAACAATCTCGTCTCTTCCGTAATATCTTCGGTATCTGGTCAACCTTCTTACAATCCATAAGATTTGTCCAGCGATGATCAAGAATACTGAATCACTAAACATGTGGGCAAAACGACACCCGGACGAAGCGATCGCACATCATTCTCTCTGACAGCTTCAAGGCTCTATTTGAATTCACCGCCTGGATTACCACAGAACTGCAGGCAAATTAATCCGAATCATAATGATTACCACTCTGACCCTACGGCGATTGCCAGTACATTTTGGACCTGGGATATCACAGACTGGTGGCGTCAGCAGGAGGAAACGCACTCAAAGTACGCTGATCTCTCTAATGTGGCAAGCGACATATTCTCTAACATACCACATGGTGACGGAGTGGAGGCCAGATTGTCCTTTCGGCAAGGTGCGATCAGCTAGAGGCACTGAAACACCACCGGCATGACACATCACAAAACTGTCGTAGTAAGGCAACTTGCTCGAGCCAATACTGGATTATTGGCTGGAGATAACCCAGCATTCGATAGGACGCATACAGATGATGACTTGGAAATGAATGGAGAGGTGTAGCAAAGGAAATTGCGCAGAATTGCTAACGTCCACAACTTTTTGGAGATGTGGCAGGTCAGCCAAAACCTAAGTGCTACACAGAAGGAATCTCACGATCAAAACTAGCAAATGACTGCGGTAGGATACATTTCACATACTGAAGAGATCGTCAAAGAGTCTTGGTCAAAATTTCAACATGATGGTGCGGCTGCATTTACATTGCCGGAAAGATCACCTGTGCCACCAGCTTTGTCTGCAAAGTACCTCCCTGGAGGACAAACTCAAGTATTGAATGTGTGCCGAATCAATCGAATTGACCGCCATCCTGCAGACGATGATGAGCATATTGCACTTGAAAGCATTTCGGACACCGAAAATTGGCTTATCTGGAATGGGGACTTAGATAATCCAAATGGCAGGGAAGATGACTGGGAGGCAGACAATGAATCCGACATTGAGCTAGACAATGGCATCGAGGATTCAGAAACCCCAGAGCAGCAGAATGTGAGTGCCGCACCAAATGTTACCAGATTGATTCGACCAACACGGAGGTTCCAAGAAATTACTCAGAAGGTCTTGATGACGGTCGATACAATGGAATCGAGAAGGAATATGGGGATGAAGAAATAGTCGGACAGAATGAGTCAATGTATTTTCACCAGGTTCTTTTTATATTTTGAACTAGAATTTCATTTAGAGTAATATTACGAGAGGATATTGAGCAGTCGCCGATGAATATTGGATAATTAACAGAAGTATTGAGGGCCAACTGAATTATTTGCCAAGATGTATATATTTCATTAAAATGAGAGCAACCAGTGCACGAAGATTACTGGGCTTGGCTTTGCCAAAGGGATGAGTCTCTATCAGGCAGAAAGGCAACCAATAAGTCCAAATAATTATCAATGCATATACTGATGGCAGCAGATATTGAATGGACAATACATTAAAATGAGCGTCAACAGAGGGTCAACAGTTACTGCTCATGTATGTACTGTAATTGAAGCATGAGTTAGTCATTGTTATACATAATAATTGTATTGGCTGCCTTGATTGGCAAACATGAAAGCTACACGCTCCCTGCCCCATCTGGACACTGAGAGTCAATGGAGCGACAATGATTTTTGGTCTTGCGTGCTGGGTATTCTCAGTGGCAAATGATCGCAGACATCTATACACCGGGAGTTGGCAGCCTTTATAGCCAGATATGCAAGCAATGTTCCCCCGTCAGCCTCCCGGACAATCACAACTTCATTCATTTTCAAAGCTGCCACTCAGTGATCCCGAGCATTCTAGCCTGAAAAACCAGTCACAACTTCGTATATAGTCATCAACGGCCACATCGTGCTTTGATTCACCATGATGCAATGCCAAGATCGTTGACACTCCATTGACGCTCATTTTCAAGATCGGGCAGGGAGCATGTCGCTTTCTCTTTGGCCTATAAAGGCGGCCTCTACTCTGCTTGTGCATAATAACGTTCACGTCGGTCTTAAATTAGCTGACTTACCAGACTAAACGTCGTTGACACTCTGTGGTCACTCATGTTTGGGAGATAGTAGCGATGTCATTGCTGGCGTTTTGCCCATTATGGCGGCCAATACTTTCAGAACGTATTACAACAACCAAGTCACTGATCAAATGCCTGACTTACAAGTCCTGAAATAGTTGACGCTCTGTTGACTCTCATTTTCAGAATTGGGCAGGGAGCGTGTTGTTTCCTCTTTTGCCTATAAAGGCAGCCTATACATCATTTATGAATGTCTGCAACCAATAGCCACGCAGATTGGCCATGATGCAAGGCCAAACATTGTTGACGCTCCGTTGACGCTCATTTTCACAGTGGGGCAGGGAGCATGTCGCTTTCTCCTCTGCTTATAAATGCAGCCTATAACACATTTATCACCGTCTGCATCCAATTGCCACTCAGATTACCCAAGATGCAAGACCAGAAATCATTGACGCACCGTTGACTCTCATTTTCAGCATGGGGCTGGGAGTGTGTCTCCCATATTTTTGAGTATAAAGGCGGCCAATACATCAGAAATGGACAATGATGTAACAAAGTCAATCTTTTGCAATTAGCAGTAGGATATCTGAATGCGACCATAAATAGAAATACACAAAAACCGCCACCGGGAATTGGAACCGATGGGTCAACCCAAACCAGACACAACATGCGGGTTGGCGGGTATGGGTCCGGGTGAGGGGTGTCAGGAAGGAGCAGGTTGAATTTTTGGACCAGTCGGGAACCGAACCCAACAGCTACAGCAGTCCCAATCCCAACAGTGCGTGGGTTGCCCGGACCCATTGCTAACACAAGTCTTAGCATCATCATCTGATTCCTCCCTGATGTCGTCAAGCATATCCTCAGCTGGAGGTCCGAGGATGTCATCCGGAGGAATGTAGCTGCAGCCACCGCTCATAGGCATCCGGGCACCAGATGTGCCATCGGCTTGTTGGCTACGATAAACGACTCAGAAAGGTGTTTGGTTGTTGAATTGTATTGCTGCCTTTACCCATCCGGCAGCAGTATTGATATCGAAGATTGGGGTAACATTCCGAGCCTGCGGTGCACCAGCTCCATTTGGCTCCTCCAGGCATCCCCAAAGCTCTCAGCTTTGCCAGCTGGGGTCTGGCAGACCGGCAATTACAGCATTCACGATTGACACAATGGTCCTATCGACAATTGATGTAACTATTGGAGGAATTGATTCATCATCCACAGGCCAGTGCCATGAGAGTAGCTGAGTAATGTTTTCACCCACCCTCTTCTGAGCAATGTTGGGATCCACTTAGGCGATGGTAAAGCCAAATGGCTTGACAAGGAGCTTGGTCTAGGCGTCCCAATGTGCCTCTATTGGCGAAGACCTGGGACCCGAAGTTTCTTCCTCATCATCTTCTTTATCTACACATCATCAGAAAGAGCAAAAGAAGTAATGGGGCGATGAAATACATACCAATGTGGACAAATTTTCTCTTCTTAGTCGGGGTTTGGTCATTCTTATTCTTCCTTCGGTGATGCCCAACCTCTGCGAACTCGTCCAGTACTGCCTTGAGTTTCTGACCATCGAGGTTAGTCTTGGCTGCCAAGTACTCTTTCCCAAGCAGCCCATCAGAAGCCCAATCACTGATTCCAGTAACACAAAGATCGATTAGATGATCTCATTGCTCGGGGCCAGCACCTTGCTTGTGGCTGCTGTTCATGGACTGGGCAATCTCCCAGACTCTCTCCCTCACTTAAATATCTTTCCATTGCGTTGTCAAGCCACCCTTCTCCTGCCCATTGGTTGACTCCAACACTGGCATTCTCGGCCCAGAGGCAGACTGCTTGAGTTGGCATCTGGAATGTATTAGCATCTGCGACGACTGATTTCGGCAACCAGAAGGCATCACATTACATTTCCGGTTATCAACAGTACTCAATCATCAAGTGGTGGATATCAGATGCTCATTACTCTAAATCAGTGCCGGGAGTGTTCAATATATCGTCAAGGGTGATGCGATGTGGTAGCAGCGGTGCAGAGGGTGTGTCGAAGGTTCTGGTGATTCTAGGTATGGTGGGCAGGCAACTCAAATATATAGGTGGGCTTGGAGGGGTTTTCTTGATCCAGCGACATCATCTTGCCTGCTATCCAGCTAGGACACAATTTGCTTAGCATCAACTAAGCACCCTGATTCATCAACTGCATGCTTAAGTTCATCACAAATACAACTGAAATCATGCTCTGCAGTCATAACTCACTTCTTTGTCCGTGCTCCAGTTCTTGTACCCCGCAATGACATTGCTGGGTAAGTATCTCAGGAGAAGGCAAGGTTCATGTAACATACAAATGTAACAACAACTAACCACCATCAATCAGGCAATGGGCATAGGAGGGTCTTGTGAGGCTGCAAAACAATCACCACGATGAGCTGAATGCAGATGTGGTATTCTTCTGCAGATCCAAGTGATGTTGAAAATGAGAGATCGATTATACAGTTTGCAAAAGTGCCTTTTCGGAAAATAGTAAATCGATGTGTGGCATTTTCTGAGGACCAGGCGGCTTGAAATGTTATGAGTAGCTAAAGGACCGTCGAAATGCTTTGTATCTTTGTTGTGACTTTTTTTTTCCCTACCGAGCCATGGATATGCATCAACAGTGTCTTGATTGCTTGAAGACGTACTCCAACATCAGCGTTTACATTACTCACCTCCGTGGCAACCGCATAGAGAGCACAGTATATGTATCAGCCAAACAACAGCCAGATTATGGTTTTGCAATCAACCATGATAGTATTCTACTTCCATTCTTTCATGAACCGCATCACGACCCGTTTCCTCACCCTTCCGACAATGATTCCTGTGATACAGAAGCCAATAGCGAAAATGCGTCTATCGATCCAGAGCAACCTCCAGTTCGGATACATTTTTATGGTACTTTGCACTTGCACAACTGTCTAACTGGCAAGCCTATTAGCGACGAGTGTTTCAATATCTTCGATGACGAAATAGATCTATGGTCACCATCGGCAAAAAACATTTCCGTCTGCACGGAATGGCTCCGTCAGAGTGCACGCGGTCCGTCAGAGCCGTCAGAAACACCCCAGTGGCGGATTACTCCGCGCCCGGCGTCAATACCACGCGTTGTGTCACATATTGCCCTCCGATCGCCGTTTCACCGTTTCTTCCCGCTCTGTCGGTCTTCTATGTTATAGAAGCACTCTGGCGTTGTGGCCAACTGTGACCATACGTCGGAATAGGTTCATTGGGTACACGCTTGAATCGGGATTGCAATGCAATGGGTGATGCTGCGAAATTCTCTCCGCGCGTTCCTTCTACATTAAGCTCAAGGAGCGTAGGATGGTGAGAAGATATGATACTACCCGGCCGTGAGAATTCACGAAATCTCGGACAGACCGAGTGACACCAAAAGTTGGGAAAGATAGAGTGTGAATTTTCATTGTATGATAAGAGGAGATGGAAATGAGATGATGTCTATCTACTCCGGGGTCTGCCGAATATATACTCCCCATCACTCTGTCCACCTCCGTTACACCTGTATCTCCGTACAACCGCCGTCGCTCCTTGGAGATGTACTTGATCGAGCGTGTTTGAGATGCACTTGGAGACGGAGATCGAATGAACTCAGAGATGCACTTCGAGGCTGGGATCGAGCGAGTTGGAGATGCCCTTGGAGGCCGAGGTCGAGTTAACTCAGAAGATGCACTTGGAGGCCATGATCGATCGAGTTTGGAGATGCACTCTGAGGCTGTGACCGAGCGAGTTTGGAGATGCACTTGCAGGCTATGATCAAGCGAGATTGGAGGAGTACTTGGAGGCGGTCGATTTGGAGGGAGGCGCGACGGCAGCTGAGACTCTATTCATTGGTTAACTTGTAATTGTGGGAATGTAGAGAGTTGAGTACAACATCCGCCAAGAGATGAGAAACTGGCTGGGAGCGGGAGACTGTCGATCTTGGGATGATGCTGTACTTGGTTTATGCTGTACTCTGTGTGAACTCATGATTATGGCATGGAGAGATAGAGAGGGATGACTTAACTTCATGTTCTTAGGTGATGGTAGAGTTGAGCACAAGAAAGTGAGAGATCGGGGAAGATCATCATGAGAAACTGGGACTTACAGAATTTCGTGTGCGACTCAATAGACCATCCCGGATACGGCAGGTACGAGTTCCGATCCGGCGTGAACTAACACAGATATGAGGTCTTCCCAAACCAATCAGGCAAGTCATACCCCTGATTTCTCATATCCACTCGTATCCTCCATATCATTCTCATCTTTATCCCTCATCGCTCTCTTTCTCGTCCGCAACTCAACCATCATCGCAGAACACAAAGTTAAGTCATCCCTCTCTATCTCTCCATGACATGATCATGAGTTGACACCGAGTACAGCATACACCAAGTACATCATCCACCCAAGATTGTTTGTCTTCCCTTCATTTTCATCATTACGAGTTGACCCCTGAAAGTAGCTTCAGCTTCCGGCGTACCTCCCTTCACGATCGACCGCCATCAGCGGGCTCTCCATGAGAGCTCAAAGGTCAAGTCACATTGTCACATTCCCACGGTTGCGAGTTAACTAACTGATGAATAGAGTCTCATCACCCGGTGCGCCGTCCATCGACCGCCCCCAAGTACTCGTCCAATCTCGCTCGATCACGGCCTCCAAGTGCATCTCCAATCTCGCTCAATCATGGCCTCCAGGTGCATCTCCAAACTCGCTCGATCACGGCCTCCAAGTGTATCTCCAAACTCGCTCGATTACTGCCTGCAAGTTCTCACGAGCATCGCCTCCAAGTGCATCTCCAAGCTCGCTCGATCACGATCTTGGAGTGCATCTCTAAGTTCACTCGATCACTGCATCCAAGTGTATCTCCAAATATGCTCGGTTACCGCCTCCAAGTGCATCTCCAAACTCACTCGATCACAGCCTCGGAGTATATCTCTGAGTTCACTTGATCGTCATTTTCAGGTGCACCTCAAATTGCTCTCAAGCACCGCCTGCAGCCAGTGCAGATATACCATGTGTAGATGGGTAGCTATATAGATACATAGATACATAGATGAGAATACAAACTGAATACATGACTGTGATTCGAGGTGCTCCCAGACATGTCGCCGGCGCTCCCAGGTTTGTCACCGGCGCTCCCAGGTTTGGCGCTGGCGCTCCCAGGTGCTCCCAGGCTTGTTGTCGGCGCTCCCAGTTACTCTGAAGGCCGGCAGGAATGCCCTCCTAGGGTCTGACACTCCTGAAATTGACGCATCCAAGTTTACACTCCACATCCTCTCAGACACTCCTGGAGGCTTCCAGTGACTAAAATACATTTTGCTGATGCTATGCAACGCGACCCATCGCCTGGGCGATGGGTAGCGTATAATTCTCCGTCAGAGGGTACGAGGTTCCGTCAGAGCCATCAGAGCCGTCCGGAACACCCGGGTGTTTCTGACGGAAACTAGAGTTGTTGCTGATGACTGTTTCCTTGCAAGGACCAGTATCGATTGGCACACTGGTGCATCAAGCGCAACATGAACGGAGCTGAGATCAAAGAGTGTCTCAGGAACCTTATGATGGCAACTGTCAGCAATATCACTTTGTCTCACACTATATTCAAAAGGTTGAACGAAATGTCCTACACAATGGGCATCAACTCTTGGTACTCGGGCAATCTGTGTTACAATCGTTTAGCCAATCCAAACAACCTTCACAATGATGATTACACATGTTTCTTGTAATACAATCCTGTTGAATGCATTGAGTTCCTCATGCAACAGTCTGTGTTCAGGGAACATATGTCGTATGCTCCAGCAACGGAATTCAATGAAGCTCAGGAACGTATCCACTTAGAGGTGAAATCATGCGACTGGTGGTGGAATGAACAAGCACGTTAGTGGAATTTCATCATAGCTATGATGATTTCGACCACTTGGAAAGCTAAGGCGGCCGCTTGGAGCTACGATTGACACTTTATTCGGCAGTTCAGACCAGACACATCTTCAAAACTATTCTGGCGACAGGAAGATATGGCCAGTATATTTCAGTCTCGGAATCTCCGACTCGATGATTAGATCGAAGCCTTCGAATTATGCAAGCATCATTCTTGCTCTTCTTCCCATTCCTCTGAAGTATCACTTTAAAGGACATGGAAAATCAACTGCTGTGAAGGGGCAGCATATCCACGGTCGAGAGGTTTTAAGAAAGGTCTTTGAGCTCATTTTTTGTCCTCCCGACGCGCTGTTCAAAACTGGAAAGCATATGCTTTGTGCGGCCGGTTGGACATGGCAGTGTATCTTGTCATCTGTGCATCGATGGCTGACTACTTCAAAACCATTCCCTTGCACTCGATCAAGCAGCCCCATTGCCCTGTGTGCAAACCACTGAAATCATGGTTTGGAGAAGGGAATTCATTGTCATGGCAATTGACAGACTATCAGCTATACTTCCAAGGGATGATACTCACCACTCACGGAGATGAGATGGAGAGACGGGAAGCAAGACAATATCCGGAAGATCCAGCGGTTGGAACCTTAGAAGGCTTCATCTGCAATATGAAATGCATTTCCCCAACGACTATTATCAGACCTGATATTCCTCCTATCATCCATCTCTGGATGCATAACCATTTCGCTGACTGGGTAACGTCCTTCCTCGAACAACATTCCAGGATTGCCAGTTTCGACCAGGTCTGAGCGATAATACCTCTATATTCTGGCTTCGCTGCATTCAACAAGCCATATAGCAAGGTGACGCAATGGGGTGGTAAGGAGATGAAAGCACTTGGGCGCGTGATTGTTTCAGTTTTCGTGGCAACTCTTTTAAACGCTTCGGCAAGCCAAATGATTCCCTTCACAGAAGCCCTGTTGTGCGTTAAGATTTCAGTGTATTTTCCCCTTATGGCACAGTACAGGTACCTTACTGAAGCCACAATCGAGTACATGGAGAATCATCTAGACGAGTGTCATCATCACAAGAATGTCTTCAGTTGATTCCGCACCAGTTAATCTACAATAACAGTCTCGGCAGCCATGAAAAAGCAGCTTACTTTGGACAACCAGGATCAACGGGAGAGTGACCCCGCTTGGAACAATCTTTCTCCCGCTGCAGAGCATTGTCGCATTGATGAAAATGAATCACAGATCGAGTCAGAAATTGCACAACATCTTGTTGTCAAATTGGATTTCAACTTTGTAAAGATGTATCTCTTCAACCACTTCTCTGACCATACCCACCAGCTTGGCAACCACTTAAATTCAAGCTCTGAACTCCAAGAAAGAGCGATGATGGATCTTTGACAAGTGTACCGACAATCACATTGTCATGAGGCTGCCTTCCAGATTTTGCCGAAGCAAGCCCGAGAGGGGGTGTTTCGGTATTGAGAGCTGAATGAAAATGCTGCAAAACAACATCACATCGATGAAATTCCTCTAACCAAAGCACCTATGAAATGCATGATGAAAAGCCAGCAACCAGAGATCAAGACCCTTGATGACTTGGCCGAGTGGTGCGCATTGCCAAACGGGGAGCTACAGAATCACATTGCTTGGTGTTTCAAGAGATTTGCCGACTTCACAGACTACATCGATCACAATCAGTATTTCAGTTGTCTCAAACATTGACAATACATTCGGTACAACGCGGGAGTAATTCCGGTGACATCTTTTCAATGCCACGAGTAAGCACTTCATATGGTTCGTTGCGCTGGGTCCACAAGGTGTAGAAAGCATAAACCACCAACACATGTTATGGTGCTTCTCGCGATGGGGACGAGTCCAGATCGCCACTTCAAATCAACTGCAAGATGCATTCACATACGGTGACAGTGTCTTTTCGTCGTCGAGGATGCTGAATCTAGCGTGAAAGGGCTTCTTGCCTCGGTTCAGATGTTTGCAACAGGGCCGATACGTCAGGCTGCTGGTATGGTGATTGTCAAGGAGAGACATCAAGCTTCGATGCAACCCTTGCAGGATGGAAGCAACTGTTGTAAGCCTCTTTTCGGCATCGGAACAACTTCTATCGTCCATAAAAACACAATCCAAGGGGCTGTACACCTTGTTCCGCTGACGCCGCAGACTGATAGCTTGCGGTGGTACTTGTGTAACGCCATTGACTTGATTGCCTTGAGTTTGTTTTACATGAAGATTATTCAACTCAATGCTTGAAGTAATCGCTGCAGCGATATATAGAAATCTGATGAGTCTTTATGTTGGGTGTCTCAATTTTTGTAATGGGAGTTGTGCAAGCTTGTGTATAATCGATGTCTCAAGGGATAAATTAGTTAAGAATATTCTTGAAATCAATGGAACAGTTCAAAAAACCGTCGAAAAGATTAAAATCTAGAGGACATACATGGAAGAAACATGTGCAGTACATTAGGTAAATGACTAAACAAGTTGTTCAAATGTCATGACGACATGATCACATCATGGAATGCTTCGAAGCATGGTTGAAGATTGCAAATGAGTCTTTCGGATTATTTCTGCAGAATGTGGAGAAGGATCAGTTTGTAGTGTCCATTTTCTTCAACCAATGTGGCTTTTTGCTGATGTTCTATATACTGTCAATCATGATGTTATATTGAATGAACAGCTTGTCAGTTCAAATGCTGATATTACTGAAGATCTGTAGTTTCAATTCAGTCAGCCACATAGTATCTATAAAGTAGACTAAAAGCTGAATTGTGCATACTGAATAATAACTAGTCAGTCAGTTGAATTTATCTACTTTCTTTAGTCATATGATATATTTCCAGACCACTTTTCATTTCTTGATAACACATTGGGTAATTTAGAGGTAGCCAGTAAAATAGTTGATTTTCAGTTATCAATAACCATTCTGGTAAAAATAAAGATACCTGTGGAATAAAATACTTCTCCAACATATGTCATATTTAATTCTATCAACATACATTTTTATACATTGAGATAACTTTCAACATATTTGGGTTATTACTTAGACAATATTTGGCATATAGAGATTACTGCCTTGTTGGTTATAATACATTTTGATGTATATTTTGTCGATACTCAAATGATATACATTTAGCAAATTTCCACTACTGAGTGTAGAATTGAATGTAAATCATTACCAACAGTAATGGTGAGGTATTATTTTGAAATTACAATAATTATCTTCTGGGATTGACTGTATATATCTTTGGAGTTGGCCCAAAGAAGTTATAATTCTAAAGTTTTACTATTAGACATACCAAGTCCTAAAATTGCTGTCTTTGCATACCATTGTCTGTATAACACTGTGCAAGCATAGAGCTAGTTATTATTTGCAATCAATATGATGAGTGGGTATTTCATACACTGGGAAAAATAACCTTATGCGATGTGTAACTCATAGAGAAGCTGTTTTTGGGACAGCAATTTGTAGCATATTTGACGTGTGGCACAATGAAGTCCTATCGATCTACTTGTTGACTAGATTAGTATGATACGCGTGCGATTTTGTGCGATGGATACGATACAGCACACTGCATACAACAAACTTACAAGCAAGCTGCCAGATGCACTTCATTGCACGCTCCCTTGTACGCTCCGAAGTACACTCCTGATTGCACTCAATTGCACACTCCCAGCCTGCTTGACTGTACCCGCCCAATTGCTCTCGATGGCACACTCTCAACCTGCTTTGACTTACACTCTCAAGTAAGCTCTCAAGACACTCCCAAGTACCCCTCCGAGTACGCTCCAAAGTACACCTCCGAGTACGTTCTGAAGTACACTCCCGGGCATGCTCTCAAGGATGCTCCGGATTGTGCCTGATTGCACACTCCCAGCCTGCTTGACTGTATGCTCCAAAGTAAGCTCTCAAGACGCACTCAAGCATACTCCTGAGCATGCTCTCAAATACACACCCAATTGCACTCGATTACACACTCCCAGCCTGCTAGACTATATGCTCCCAAGTAAGCTCTCAAGACGCTGCATAGTACACTCCGACTACGCTCCCGAGTACACCTCCGAGTACATTCTCAAGTACACTCCCGGGATGCTCTCCAGGACACTCCCAATTGCACTCGATGGCACACTCCCAGCCTACTTGACTGTACGCTCCCAAGTAAGCTCTCAAGACGCTCTGAAGTACACTCCCAAGAACGCTTCTCCAGTACACTCCTGATTGCACTCGATTGTACACTCCTAGCCTGATTGACTTACTCTCCCAAGCAAGCCCTCAAGACTCTCCCATGTACATCTCCGAGTACGTGCTCAGGTACACTCCCAAGCATCTCTCAAGGACCCTCCCAATTGCACTCGATGGCACACTCCCAGCCTACTTGACTGTACACTCCGAAGTCAGCTCCCAAGACGCTCTCAAGCATATTCCTGAGCACGCTCTCAAATACACACCCAATTGCACTCGATTACACACTCCCAGCCTGCTTGACTATATGAGCCCAAGTACGCTCTCAAGACGCTCCCAAGTACACTCCGAGTACGCTTCCAAGTACACCTCCCAGTACATTCTCATGTACACTCCCGGGCATGCTCTCAAGGATCTCCCAGTTCCACTCGATAGCACACTCCCAGCCTGCTTGACTATACGCTCCCAAGTAAGCCCTCGAGACGCGCCCAAGTGCACTCCGAGTATGCTCCCAAGTACACCGAGTACGTTCTGACGCACACTCCTGGGCATGCTCTCAAGGACGCTCCCAATTGCACTCGATGGCACACTCCCAGCCTGGTTGACTGTACGCTCCCAAGTAAGCTCTCAAGACGCTCTGGAGCACACTCCCGAGAACGCTCTCAAGTACACTCCCAATCGCACTCGATGACACTCCCAGCCTATTTCGCTCTATGCTCCCAAGTACACTCTCAAGCGGCAAGACACTCCCAAACTCACATGACTATATGCTCCCATGTATGCTCCTACGTGCTCGATCCAGAGACTTGCTCAGTTGCAGACGCCAGGTACCGGAAGGCGTGAAGCTGGTGGCGGATGGCGGGCAGTGTTTGGCGGATGGCGTGTGGCGTGTGGCGTGTGGCGTGTGGCGTGTGGCGTATATTGGCCGAAATCATGACGTCGGTCGATATGGTAGTCTGAACCTTATCTTTAGTGCAGCCACCATGACAACATCTCACGATGCCTCAAGGTTCTGGTGTTCACAATTGTAGCCTTAGATTCTGAAGTAATGGTAGGCAATTGGATATCGGGGAGAGCAGATCTCCTACTCAGTTTTCTCATTGGAATCTGCACCCCGTTTCCAGTCGATTTTGCGTGTATGCGTACACATTCAGTCCAGGGCTGATGGTGATGATCGTGATGGTGCTGATGGTGATGATGGTGATGGTGATGGTGCTGGTGATGGTGATGGTACCGAAAGCACTTAGTCAAGTAGGTCGGCTACATCAACGTCAATGTCAAAGCATCAACAGACTTAATCCTTCTATTGGCTAAACCTGCCACAAGCCCAGAGTTGAATCGGCCGAACAGTTCCTCTCGAAATGCTACTCCTGCCGAAACTGGCCCCTCTCAAGCGCCGCAGTGAAGCCGGCACTGAAGCAGGCTCTCGAATAGGCTCTCAATCAGGCTTTCAATCAGACTCTCAAGCTGGCTCTCAAGCAGGCTCTCGAGCAGGCTCGGAAGCAGCCAGCAAGATACTCTCAATGTGTATGTCAGCACCAGCCCAGCCTATCGGCAGTCAACTGGCTAAGTTGTGTCAACTGCCAGCCATATATAGTCCAAAAGTCCCACACCCAGATGTCTATGAACAGACTATGGATGGCTATAGACTGCACGTTGTGCTGGGGTCCACAGGAAGCTTGCTATGGGCTGCAGGTGTGTGCCCGTGCGAGTAGTCCAGTCTATAGTCAATTTGCACTTTTGCCGATGTAGTTATACATTCTATAGATGCCTTCTACAGTTATCAAAGTTTTAATGTCACTGAGTATAAAATATATATCAACTATTAGTTAATACTATATTGTTATATAGATTTGATATATTATACTATAGAAACTATATTGACTTACTTTCTCTATTTCTATAATATTGTTACAATTCAAGTTGTTTACATATTGTACAACTAAAATTTCATTGGGTAAGGAAATCAACATTTATACATATACAAAAACAGATTTATTTTATTAGTTTAACCTTAGGTAGAATGTACAAATCTTACCAATAAAATCCATAGTTGTACTACTACCTTATCTGGCTATAACATTTGTATACAATGTACACTGGAATACAATAAAATACCCAATATACTGTACATGCAAATATTCCATACTAATCCACTATTCAATATAGTTGAAATTAATTTCCATAAATCCAGTTTGATTGTGGCTGTACAAAGTGATACTATTAGTTTAAACTAATTTAAATATCAATACTAATAAACAGAAGTAAACAAAATTATTATAAAATAATTATATGTATTATTATGATACATTTTACATAGAGTAATTCAGTATCAATATCATACAATGTGTACTGTCAGTGTAATTACTCCACTATCTTATTAACAGATATGAATGAAATTTGATATTCACCAATCTAGCATCTATTGGAGAAAAGTGTTCACAGCTACTGAAAGTATCTGAGACATTAATGATCTTGCAATGTGGCCACTTGTATAATTGTTATATTTTGATTTGTGTATACATGTTATTTTAATAATTGTAGTAAATACTAACTATATTAAATTAAAGTAATTATATTTGCTTAAACTGCTTTTATTTATACAAAGCTATATCACTAAGACAGCTGTCATACTTGCTACAATCATTCACAACTTGTTCAAACTTGGTAAATATAATCAATGAGTATCATGGTATCCAATTTAAATACATTTGACTTTGCCATTACCAGCCTCCGCCTAAGTTCCTGATCAAATTGTAAATACAGTCCTCATTATAATCAACTTAACAAGGAAATACTAGATTTGCAATATGGGAAGTTTTAATGAAGGTATATTATCTATGGGTTCTGAATAATAGAATATATGGAAAGCCAATACTTGTATTAGCTGAAAACAAAAATATATATAGCTTGAAACTTGAATTGCTTGTTCCATTCATATATTGCATTCACAAACTGACAGATAGATTGCAATATCCAAAGTTGTTCTTGGAGTGATAATGTTTAATATCTACTATGTTCATTTTGAATCAATCGTACAGTAGCTAATACAGTCACTAACATTATATCAGTGTTACTGAATCTCAGAACATTTGTACAACCAATGTCCATTTTGTATTGTATTTGAATATCTAAACCCCCACTGTATAATCTGATATTTTGAACTAAACCAAGAAATACTTATCAGTGTATAAATTGATTCTGTCACTGCCATATTACAATAGGGTACATCTGATAACACAGTTGAATTTGAATGTACAACTATCAGTATAGTTTAATGATTTGCTGACCAGAGTCTACGGTATTCAATTCTCTTGCAAGTAATATCCCATGTTAAATTAGTTCCCCAGTACAAGATTCACCAAATGTAGAAGTGGCTTTATCTTAGATTGCAAGACAAATATAGTATCAGCCATATCTTGAATACAATTCACCTAAAGACAATACAGTACTACTTCTGAAGTATAAAATAATGGATATACATGGTTTTACATTAACAAGTTAAACAACAAAAACAATATATATAGCCAAATAATACTTAGTTAGAATAGTAACCATATATACAACAAATTGCATACAGTAGAATATCTCTATAAAACTCAGAAATATCAATTACCAATATCCACAATAACATTATTATTATTGTAAGAAATATTATCTCAGTTACCAAGAGGCTAAAATATTTATAAATTGGATTCCATAAAACAACTAATGGTATATCAGATATCTGTACAGTAATGGCTTAATGATAGTGGCATACTAAACTGTTGGAAAGCTTTCTGGTAGTATTAGATTAATACTAACAATTGACAGTCTTCTGCAAGTATTATATATGTAGTTGCTGTCTTAACTGAGTTTAAATTTTCTTACTGCAATATACCTAGCATTATATTGAAAAATTACTTAATATGTTTAGCATCCTTAGCATCTGATAGAGTTTGTTTACAAATGCTAGCAGTGAATTCACTTCTAATTGCTATAATAGCTACTACTGCAGTTGCAAATTGTTTCAGTTAACATAGATTATAAAATAAGCAGAATATACAGTACTGCATAATACATAAGATTGTTAATATTGTGGGGGTTTTAGTTCTGATGAATAATTTTGATAACTAGATTGAAATAATTTAAGTGCCTTTGCAATTTTGACAGCTTTTGGTCAACCTGAAATATGGATTGAACATCTGCTCATGATATTGTATATAGTTAAACTGACAGTTTTGAATACTATCACAGGGCTGATATAATTCAATTGATCAATTGTTTACAATATGCAGGTTTCACAATGTGAATTATCCAACAAGGTAGCAATAACACCATTAGAATAGTAGTCCTGTATGTACAATATATAGTTATATACAATGAATATTACAATGTAGTGTACTGAATTACTCACCAGTAATATCCTATAACTTATTCTGCTTGATACAGTACAATTTGGCATGCTGAGAAATTTCAAAAGATAACTCTAGTAATCTATTTCAATGTTCGGTAGATTTCACACCGAAATTCAATACAGACAACTGAACCTGAATTGTTTTACACTTACGTAATCTAGATATAATGTCTAGTAGGTTTCTCTATAGATGGGAAAACAACCTCAAATCATATATGCTAATCTACTGGTAGTAGTCATCATGGCTATATAAGAGTTATGTCTGTACAGGATTCAATCCCTTTTAAAATAATCATTGGAACATGTAGTTGTTTATGCTGCAGAATACCACAGCATTTGGTATCACTGGCAACATTGATTATACAATTACTTTACTTTTCCATTAATAAATTATATTTTGTAATACTTTGATAACTCCAAATTAATTGTTCACCAGTATTGAATTAACATATTATGCTATACTATGGCACAAATAGCAGAACATACTGTACAAGAGACAGAATACTGATGTTGACAACTACTGGAATACTGAGAGAGATATAATTCTTTAAATTGACTCGATATATAGAATAACAGAATATATTACTTCGGGATTAGTAAATCAACTGCAGAACAAACAATTGTATAATATTTAGAAGCCTATACAATAATATGCTTTCAGCTATTGTTAAATTAATTCAAAAATTTCAGCTATAATGAACTGGGAGTGACAGAGTATCACCATTGGCAAAAGTGGATATTGACTATGGGCTACACTATACATATCCATGTATACATGCAGCTCAATAGCAAGCTTGTGGTGGATTCCAGTGCAATGTGCAGTCTACAGTAATATGTATTCCATTCATAAAGATCTTTACATGGATCTATTGAACCCTGTGTTAGTAATAGCTGGAGATGAACATTACTTCTCTGTGCTGTCTGCAGACTTTACTGGTATACTGGAACTGTACACACTGTCACTTTGGGTCCACATGAGAAATATCTGGCATTTGTGAACCTATATAAGAGTCAGCTGGAAAGCCTAGATTGAACCATACTTGATAATCTGATTGGAAAGGCTACCTGTGAGGGAGTTACACTTGGGAGAACTATATATTTGGAGGAGTAGAGTTTCCTAAGGAAAGATTTTGACAAATAGAAAACTCTAAGTTTGTCGAAGTTTTGGCTAATAGAAAACATTAAGTATGTGAAAGCTTTAATATGGACATTGATATAGCCAACCTGCATAGCTATGTACTACTGGTAAAATAAGTACAATCTGCAATATCATGACAATTGCCATTGCCAGTGCCATTGTTACTGGTAGCATCACACCTACTGTCAAACTTATACACCTCCAATTGATAGAAAGGAGACACCAAAATTCAATGAAATATCTGAGTTCAAGATCTACTCTCCCCACAATTCAATTATCTTCTATTACTGCAAAATCCGTTGCTACAATTGCTAATATCATGTCTGGGAGGCATTTTGGGATGTCATTGGAGTAGCTGCACTGAAGATATAATTCAGACCATAATAATGACTAACGCCATAATTTTGATTACCAAATACTCTCCACTCCCTATTGCCTGCCACACTCAACACCCCATCTGCTTCATGCGTCACACTACCTGGAACCTGCAACTCAGCAAGTCTGCGGATCATACATGCAGAGGTATTGATAAGAGCATATCAGCAATTCACATTGGAACTGTCTTGTCTCTGGAGGGTATGTTTGGAAATAGAGAGCCCAGTGAACTATGAGTATATCATCAAGTCCAATTGGGAGCACAGTTAAGAGTCTACTTTCTGGTATATTAGAGAGCATACTCAAAAGGATACACAAAAGTAACTGAGATATATACTCAAGAGTTGACATAAAGGAGTTTTTGCCACATACTAGGACATAATCTTGGGGGCATACTAGGTGGTGTACTAGGAAGTGAATGTGTGAACATACTAAGAGGTGGACTTGAGAGCATACTTGGAGATATACTTGAGAGTGTACAGCTAAGTATACAGGAAGGGTACAATGCTATGCAATCAACAGTGTAATTGAAAGCATGTATGAACAACTGCAGTCAATTGGACAGGGAGTGTAATTGAGTGTAACTGGGTGTATTTTTTAGAGCAATAGTAGGAGTATAGAGTCAAGCTAGCTGAGAATTTGCCATTGCATAGAATTGAGAGTATAATTAAAGTAAACTTAGGTGAATACTAAAAAGCACACTCAGAAGTGTGTATAGAAGAATATTTAAAGTGGAGTATATAGGTAAAAGCTTTGGTATTACCATAATCTAGATTCAACATACCCAATACCACTGACATATAACAACTTATCGACAGTACAGTCATAGTATAATGTATGATGGTATCTTATAGTGCAGTTATGTGATGTGTTTGGAAATAAGATGTATTCAGTTTATTACCAGGGTAGTACCATGCATTATGTGTATTTCAAGTGAGTTGCAGTATCTAAAAGTAGATTCACATGCACTTGTACAATTTTGAATAGATTATGTATGGCATCAAGAGAATGGAGTTAACTACGAAAGAGAACTTTCAGTTTAAAGACCAAGAATTGTATGTACTCGAATTTAATCCTGCTTGCACATTCCTATCTCTGATTATGGTATTAATTTTCTATACATCAATGTATAACATTCAATAACCATTGCATTGATTTATAGTAGTGTTAAGCAGAACTCAAGATGACTAGAAAATATACTTCAAGTGATGTCCAGTAGCCTTACATAGAAGTCAGTTCAGGGAATTTGGTGGCGGTAATCTTCTAGATATTGAGAGGATAATTAAGTTCATTTGGTCTGGAGTGATTAAGCACAGTCAGAGGAGACTAAGTCGGCATACTAGCTGGTGACTGCATACAGTTTGAGGCATACATGAAGATAATGATCCAATTGTCTTGGAGATACATTCAGAGGTGGACAATCTGTGCTGACCGCAGATTGTATTTAGTAATGGTTAGTTAACAATGGCTGCAGCTAGTTCATTAATGCTAACTGCTGACAGTCAATCTTACCTGGCTGCACATAGTACTCAAAGCCTCTCACTCAGGGTTAGTTACAGGCTGGGCTAGGTTGCTGACTTGTGACAGTTAATATCAACTGGCTGAAAATAGTACGCAGGTCATCATGGATAACTCGACTTGAAACATTATTTCTCAGTTGGTTCAATATTATTGAAGCCAAAACTTCAGACTGCAACAGAGAACGGCTATTTGATACACCGTACAATACGTTTTGGGGTGTGAATGGAATAAGTGTCTGTACAGAGCAGTTGTAGCTTATGGAGGGTAAAAGGAATTGAAAACATACCTAGCTATGAGGAAGCACTGAAGGAGTAAAAATGAAGATATACTCCTTATGAGTGAATGGGACTGAGAGCAAGCAAATTCATCATGTATTCCATCATATGTTATCTTAATATCATTCTACTCAACTTGAAATGCTTTGTGTGAGTCACCTAGCCTGTTTCAGAAGGTCATACCCCTTTTTCCACATATGCTTTTCCAACCACTCATTACCATGCCCACATTCTTTGAATCTCCTCTGCCACTTAAAAAGGACTTGGAAACTGGAAGATCAGTGATAGGATCAACAAATAGTAGTATTGTGAGTTAATACCATTTGCAGTTTCCATCCATCCTCAATTTGTAATCCCAGCAGTCCCAAGTCATCATCTCAGAGTACTTTTGGTAGTCAGCATCTGTGGGCTCCCAAAGATTGCCTCCTTCCAGCCCTGATAGATCATCTGTACTCAGCTCCCAGAGTGTACCAATTGACTGTTCTCGGTATACTTTAACAATCTTGAGCCACTCACTGAATCTAGTTTCAAATTCTGGTTAGCCTAGTTTGAGCAAGCACCATCTGCAGCTAGCCAAGATTGACATCAGTAAAATTTAAACTGGTGCTACAGCCTCATACAACCCTTCTAGAAGCACAGGTCAATCTCACCACTAATCCTAAGTGATTCCTAATGCAGTAGGCCCCCATGGAGCTAAGCAAAGTACTGTTCAATGCTGCAAGAGCATTTTGAGATCCTCCTGAAACCACCTGCACTGAGGGTTGTGCATTCATGATACAATGAAGCTGGACTAATAATATAGTCAAGTATCAATGAGGTTGAGATGCATGTGCAAGTATGCAGATGATCTGAAAAGCAGCTGAGAACTCAATGCAGGATTGTGTGAGACCTTCAACTTGGTACTGTATTCTGACAGGAGCAGTTCTTAGCATTCCAGGTCCCATGACTACAAGCGATTTCTTGCATCACATTCATCCTGATTCAACACACATTAGCAGAAAGGATTTTGGTCTTTAGGGGTTTCTGGGATTGTGTGAGTATTCTCAGACCAGGATTCGAGGGTGGTAACATCCTGAAGTTGACTGGACCAGCGCATTTGGCTTCATGTGCACCTCGGAGTGCTGGTGACAACTTTTGCAGTTGACTGGACCAATGTGGTGGTCTTCTGATGCACCTAGAAGCACTGGGGACAAATCTGGGAGGATATGGGAGGTCTGGTGACAACAATGAGCGCAGCTGGGAATGCAGGCAACAAGCTTGGGTGGACCTCAAATTGCTGAAGAGCAGTCAGGGAGAAATGACATCTTCTTTGGCAGTGCTACTGGAGCACCAGGAAATTATAGTTACTACTTATTGTTAGATGATTTTTAAAACTCATGTATTCAGTTGTTATTCTTATTTGTGTATCTATACATCTAGCTATTTATATAGCTATCCTTCTACACACCATATATCTAGACCCGCTGCAGGCAGTACATGAAAAGACAATTCGTGGTGAGTGTGAAGATGGCAATTGGGTGACCTTACGAATGACCTTGGAGGCCATGATGGAGCAAGATTGGTGACACACTTCAAGCTTGAGATCAAGTAAACTAAGAGTTGCACTTGGAGATAGTAATGGAGCAAGTGCAGAGATGCACATTTAGCCCATGATTGAATGAGTTTGGAGATACACTTGGAACCGATAATCTTGAAAGTTTTAAAATATCCTTGATCGCTGTAATTGAGCAAGTTCAAAAATGCACTTGCAGGCCATGATTATTTGAATTGTGATATGAACTAGAAGGCAGTGATTATGAGGAGTTAGAGGAGGTCAATCTGAAGACAGTCAATTAGGAGTGAGACATAATGGTCGCAGAAACTCCATTGAATAGTTAACTTACAATCCTGGGGATGTAACAAGAGTTGACTTTGCCTTTGGGTGCAGCAAGAGCTAGATGGAACCTGTCAATCTGTAGGGAGGCATATCAGAAGCTGAGACTCTATTCCTCAGTTATCTCTCAACTGTGGGAATGGGATGAGTGTTGATTGTACCTTTCAGCTCATGATTAGCAGGCTGGAGGCAGCCAATCTGTAGGGTGGCATGCACAAGCAAACCCCACTCTGTGGGGTTACATTCACATGGTCAGACCAAAGGGTGACCGGCTGCAAGTGAGAAATATTCAATCTTGGGAGGATTCTGTACTGAGTAGTAATACCTTATGATCATAGAATGGAGAGAGAGACTGGAATGACATAACATCATATGCTCTTGTGATGGTAGTGTTGTGCACATGAAAGTGAGAGATAAGGATGATTATGGGATTGATATGGGAGGAGATGAGAGGGTGTGAGCAATCAGGGGTGCAACCTACCTGATTGGGTTTGAAATACCTCACATGTGTATTGTATGCCGCTGAATTTGGAGTGGCGCCTGCTGCGTGCGTGATGGTTACTTGAGTCACACAAATTTCTCTTAATTGCCAGTTTCTCGTGATGATTTTCCCAGTCTCCTCTCATCTCTCCTTCTCATCCACAATGCTACCATCAAATGAGAATACAAGGTCCAGTCATTCCTCTCTATCTTGCCATTCTCCAATCATGCATTTACAGTGAGTGTAGAATCAACCAACAATCTCTCTACATACCAATGAGTAGAAGTTAATGCATGAATTGCGTCTCAGAATTGATCATGCCTTCATGCCAGTCTACTGCCTTCAGATTGAACACCTCCAAGCACACCTCCAATTTTGCATGATTAAGACCTCTAAGTGCATCTCCAAACATGCTCAATCACAGCCTCCAAGTGTATCTCTAAGTTCACTCCATCATAGCCTTCAAGTGCAGCTCTGAGTTCACTCCATCACTGCCTCCAAGTTGATCTCCAAACTGCCTTGATGATGGCTGCCAAGTGCCTATCTATGGCCACTTCATCTCGGCCTCAAAGTGTATATCCAAGTTTGCTCGGCCACAGCATTCAAGTACATCACCAAACTTGTCAAATTGTGGCCACCAAGTATATATATGTATTCATCTGATCATGGCCTCCAATTTCTTACGATCATGGACTGCAAGTACATCTCCAAACTCCCACTATTAATGCCTTCAAGGGCATTACGAAGATTGCAAAATTGGCATCTTTATATTCTTCTCAGATGGCCCTTGAATACTCTCTGCTCCTACATTGATAGGATGTATATTTAATTATATTGACTTTAATGTAGAATGCATTCCATATTACGATTTAGCAAATCTTCTTTTGATTGTGAAAAATATACACACAAAAAACCAATATGATGGATAAAATGGGTTGTCCTAAGAAATACTGCCATCAGTATACAGGTATCCAGTGCTCCCACACACCTACACAGAAGGTCTCAACAGCTTCCGCAGACCTGTACACAGGTTCCAGCTCTAGTGAAATTATATAATTCAGTAAGTCAAGTTTTGTAGCAACTTGAATACACCTTTAACAACTGCAGATGCTTTTAGGAGCACCTGAGAATTCTAATGCACCAGTTGAGAGCACTTTGCTTACTGTCAGGGGGTCTGGGAGTGTCCGTATTCACTTGGGTATAGTGGTGGGGTTGACTGAAGTGGGAGGTTTGCATATGGGTTCTGAACCATTTTACATTTTGCTGATATCTGTGTTTCACAGTCACAATATTTTCTACCTAATTATCTGGCAAGAAATTTTGGTCAAAGTGTATGAATATATGTACATTTAGTCCATCTGGCTGCAGACAGTACTTGAGTGCAATTGAAAAAGTACTTGGACATAGCAAGTGAGTTAACTTAGAGATGAACTTGTAAAATGTAATTGGACACATATGAAGGCCATGGTTGAGTGGTCTTGGTGATGCACTTTCAGGCAGTCATTGAGCAAATTTCAAAATGCATCTGGTGGTTATAATTGAAGTAATTTGGAGATGTACTTGATGGCCAGAATGGAGGTATCTCAAAGATGCACATGGAGGCCATTACTAAATGTGTTTTGAGGTATTCTTGGAGGCCATAATAGTGTAAACTTGGATCCCTCAGTCCAGTGAGTTTGGACATACACATAGAGGCCAAAATCCAGTAAACTCAAAGATACACTTGGATGATTTATCATATAAACTTTCAAATGAACCTGAAGACTGTAATTATAGCAAGTTTGCACATGTACTTGTAGAACATGGTTCAGTCAACATCAATGCTGTAATCCAGCACGTTTAGAAATAAGTTTCAGAAACAGTGATCTAGTGACATTCAAGGAGCACTACTAGGTAGGCAATATATAGAGGGTAGATCAGAAGGGAGGCAGAATGGTTGCTGGGACTCTATTCGATGGTTAAACTGTCATAGTAGGAATTGAGATAGTATAGTACAATATGGTGTGCGCAGACATGTGAGATGACAGATGTGACAGGCCGGAAGAGGCAGACACTGAATTGTGGATTGATTTTATGTCAAGTGTTCACTTTTGAATATGTACTGTTGGCATCAGTAGTGATAACCTAACTTCACGTTTTCAGGTGATAGTTGTGCTGTCAATGAGAATGAGAAATGGGAAATGGAGGTGAAAGGATAATAGGGAAAGCATTATGAGAAACTGGGACTTAAACGGGTTTTGGGTAAGGCAATTTATAGTCGCTGAAATGCTATGGATCGCTTCCAATCCTTCAGGTTAGCTCACTATTAGAATGTATTGTAAGTATAATGAGGCAGGTTATACCCCAGGTTTCCCACATTCCCTTGCATCCACCCACATTATTCCCATCTCTCTTTCTCATCCCCAACTTTACAATCATCACCACAATATGATATTTAGTCATCCCTCATTATCTCTCCATGCCGTGATCATAATATAATACTGAGTATACCATCTACCCAACCTCGATGGTAATACACCAGTTGTCCCTTCAATCACACCATCAAAGGTTTACCTTGGATATAGCATCAGCTTCCAGCATGCCTCCGAACAGATTAACCACCACCAGCTAGCTCTCCATGAGAGCTGAATGGTAAGGCCAACTCAATGCATTCCCACAGATGCAAGTTAACTAACAAATGAATACAGTCTCCACATCAGTTACGCCTTCAACCAATTCAACTACCTCCAGATCTACTCCCTTCAAATACTAGTCTGATTTCTCTCAATCACCGCATTCAAAACACATCTTCAAAGTTGGTAAATACTGGTCACAATGTGCATCAGTAAGTTCATCACATCATGGCCTCCAGGTTTCCACAGTCATGGCTTCTAAGAGCATCCTCAAACTTGCTGCTTTATTGGCTTGAAGTCCATTTCTAAGTTTACTTGGTAGCAGTTTCTATGTAGTACTCCAACATTGTTCAATGACAGCTGTAAGCTGCATCTCTTAGTTCACTCAGTTTCGGCCTTGAAGTGCATCTGCTTACCCACACCATCATAACCTCCACGTTGTATCTCCACATTCACACCAAAATGACCTTCAAGTGCATCTCTAAGTTGATATCATTGTACCAAGTACATCTCCAAATCGACTACATAGCAGCCCCCATGTATATCTCTAAGTGTCATCAATCCCAATCTTGAGGTACAATTCTTATGACTCTGACGTACAGCCTGCAGCCTATCTGCATTTGGAATGGATAGAGAGTACATACATACATGCATGAGAATGCCAACTGAATATATAAGTAATAACATTGTGTAATTAAAATTAGTATGAATGATTTGCTAGTGCATCAGCAAGGTCCCAAGCAATATATGGTTCTTCTCCAACTAGCATCCAGCCATTCAAGATCCCATCCAGCTTGTTGTCTGCATTTCCGGGTAAGTTTCAGTTTTTGAACAGTTTTCCTATATCCTTACTGATGTGCCACCTGCACTGCCAGGTTGATCTGAAGGTCTGGAAATTGGTCAAGTCAACTTGAAAATTTAATGTCAGTGCTTCATGACACAGCTGAATGCCACTCCATTAAGCAATCATAGTCCAACCACTCTCACTATATCCCAGATGCAACCAGTGACAAAATGCATTTTGGTAATAGACCATCACAGTCTACCTCCCAACCTCCACCTGCAGGCAACCATTAATGTCAATTTCTGGAAACCCTCTACACCCAGCCAACTCTGACTGTTACCAGCCAGAGTCCAATTACAACCTGCAGCCAACCCTCAATGATACTATGGAAGCACTGTCTGCAGCCACTCAAGATTGAGTGTAACAAATCAGCTTTCAAGTACTGCCTGCAGCCCACCATAATGAACCATCTCCAGGCACTATCAACAGCTAGCGCAAATCTGTCACCTTCATGTACACCCGAGAGTGGGCAGGGTCACCTTCTACAACTGTCTCTCAAAGTGTACTCCATCACCTCATCCAAGTCTACTAGATTTGGTCCCTCTAGGTGTACTCAATCACACTGGTCTGAATGTGCCCAATTGTCCCTTCAAGCTAACCCAGTTAGACTGCATCAAAGCATACTCTGATTAACCTTTCAAATAGACATAATCATCCCTCCAATATACACTTTGTTACCCTCATCCAATTGAATTGAACCAATCCTTCAATACCAGAAGGTCAACTCTCTCCATGTCCACTTGATCATATCTTTCAAGTCCACAAGATTGCTCTCTCTCAGTGCACTCCATTATGCCCTTCAATTAGGCTAAAAGACCCCTTCACTGTACTGTTTGTTGCATGTATACAGATATGGATCAACAAAGATTGCAATAGAATTGATACAATATGATGATGTAAATGAATAGTTTACTATTAATTCACTGACTGGGCTTTTTGTTCATAACCAGAGATGATTGTACGAGTAGCCTCAGTTAAATAACCTATGATATGCACAAAGATTCCTGCTGTCACGCATAGAGTACATAGATAGTATAGGAATCATATAGACATTCTGCCTAAGCTTAGCATGCATCATCCGATAGTTATCAACATTAAACATAATTGCTCCAAGCTGTATTTCATTGTCCATAATTATGGCTGTTATGGAACTCTGCTGGAGGTTATAAACTTTATTCTAGATTTCTAATAACAATATGACTTTTTCCTAATATGGGGTGTATTTTAAGTGCTTACTTGGTACAGAATGTTAAGCAGACTAGAAGTGTACACTCAAATTGAAACAGAAGTGAATAATTAATCATACTTGAGAGCATATAATGAAGTATATTTGGCAGCTTGATATCAAGTTGGTTGAATACAGTATAAAATATAGTATTAAGTGCATAGAATTACATCAATATTGTAGTAATCTTGTCAATGTACAGGTCCATCAAATTTTATAGCACTATGCATCACATGAGCTAAGATTTACCATCCCAAAACACTCTCCGTAAGCTGTATACTGTGTCTTGTTATTTTTCCCAGCAACCGATAATCTAAATTGAAAATCAAAGTTCAAAACTTAATACTAATGTTATTATGTACCATTGTAATGTCGTGAATTATCTTGAATGTGGTAATAATGATATTCTGCGAAATGCAATGATATTACATTGAATATCTTATTACAATATAGTATTCTTTGTAGATGAATATATAAGATATAATATTGTGCAGTTTAATACAATATTCCAACATATGTATTACAATGCATTAAATAATATTATAGTATGGAAGTGTCATTTGATTATGACTAGGTGGATGCATTATTCTGTTAATATGAAATAAGTATGTTGGAAATAGAATCTCTAACACTATTGAAAATACGGCAATAAAATTGATTTTATTTATATATAGCAAAACAAGCTTGTAGATTTAACAAGAAGATATTAATGTATAAAAGTTAATATTATATTACTCTTTCAGCTGTCTTTACATTCATTGGCAATTTGGATATATATAAGATAACTAATAATTATTCATATGTATTTAAAATTCCACAGAATAACTTTGAATCTTTGAAATAATTTATCAACAACTTAAGTATCTATAATTATCAATTGGATACCATTATAAGTATAATAATAGTGGCATGTTCCAAACAATTCTTAACAACTTGTAGCAACTGCAATCATAGAAGTTATAGAATTTCTATTCAACTTTTGATAGGTATATTGTACATACTTGCTATATGTCATACCTCTTCTATATTTTATTTGACTGTTAATTACTTCCTTTTATATAGTATATTGATCTTTAATAACTATTGTTAGACTGTATTGGCGAGAAATTTGTTGCTGCCCAAAATAGCCTTTCTGGGTTGTTGAAAAACTGAATTAACTTTAAAATCCCACAATATCAGTTTTAAACCCAGGAGTTACCCAATAACTTATTTACCATTCTCACCTGGGGCAACATCATCATGCAGCTGGTCCAAAAATTCCGAATTACAATCCTTCACATTGGTTATAAAATCTTTCATCTCCATGAAGACAAAATATTGGTTTTATAGAGTGCTCATCCCACATTATACCTACGCTGACTCTTCATCGAGCTGTGTATAACTGTAAAGTATCACCTGTAACCCCTACATATGGTCTTGATAGTACCAACCTTCTGAATATGAACAAGCTGTGGCCTGAAATATAATCGCAAATATTGTGAACTCTAATCGCTGTCGACAGTAAGTATCAAAATAAAGCGATTAAGAGCATCGACACATTGATTTTAAGTCCGTAGGTAAGAAGCCCAACAATATCTACAAGAAATTAGATACAATTTCTTGTGACAGTGCGAAATGAAATCCAGGACCACTAAAAAGCCTTCATCCAATAACTATTATTAATCGCATTGTTCCTTTCGCCTAATATTTCGTTGAACAAACTGATGCATCCCAGTTCAAACCTGCTCGCCATCCCACTGAGAATCCTTCATATTCTCCGGCGGCTCAATAGATGGTACAAACTCGAGCGCAGCTACGCATTGTTAGTATTTCGTAAGCCCTCCCATCTGAAATTCACTCACAATAAGTAAGACCGACTACGCATATCATTGAACCCGCAACAATCCTCAACATACCATTATGAAGTAAGATAGATCCTATAAAGATATAAACTATACACTTTAATCAGTACCAGAACCTGCATCATCTCGCTTGAACAACAACATACAGATCCCCCTCCCCAAAAACGAAAACATGAAAGATGCATATCGGGAAACCTGTGACGGGATCTGAAACTCGAGAAGTGCAGTGCCTATATCATCACATCAGCGTTGCTGGGGGGGGTAGGTACATCAGTGGAAAGAGAAAACCGAGCCCAAAAAGCATCACGTAGCATCCGATGATAACGCTCTGTAGGGTGATGGGGAAGAATTGGCTGATGCCACCTGCGGGAACGAACCCTGTCAGCTCAATCCAAGAATGCTACTGAGTTGTTTCTGTAAGTACCAAGGATCATAATCACTCCTACGCCCAGATTCGCAAGGCGAAAGATATTCAACACGTTCGCCATTTTTGATGATAGATGAAAGGTGCAGCAGAGATGGGGGGACGTTGCTGTTACAAGATTTCAAGGCAGATGTGTCATTTACCCGTCAGGCTAGCCCATCATTGTATACATATACTCGGCGATTTTTCATGTTTCCGCCCCTGTAACCATAACCCTTGCTAGTGTCATGCCAAGTGTCCTACGCTAGCAATTACTAGTCATCAAATGCGAATATATGGTGGCCTTGAATCAGGCTCTCTGATGTGTATGTGTGCACTAAGATGAAATTGAAAGCGACAAAAAGTGAATAGTGTGGTGAGGGAATAAAGTTGTGAGTGAGCCTGGAGACCTTGCTTTACACAAAGTGGTCAGGATAATCCAGTTCAAATTTGAACACTATGGAATTGAGCTGGGTTTGCATTGAAAGAACAGGTTAAGAGAAAAGAAATCAACTTTATATGGTGAACTAAGCAAGTCAGACGAAATTTGTGGTGTAAAGTGATCAAGAGCTACCAGGTACAGCTGGTAATGATTCAGTTCAAGTCTAGTTAAGGTTCTGTTTCAAGGGGCAGTAAGTCTATATATCATGGAATTTTTTAAAAAATACTTGGTATTTACCCAGGTAGATGTAACCAAATATCCTCCCAACAATCAGCTCTTGGAAAATAATTTGCAATTTAGAAAAGTGATATCACCCAGTAATTTCACCTCAAATTGGATCAGAATTGCCATTTTGTTTAGTACAAAATAACAGCAAATCAAGGGTCTGGGGTACAAAGACCAATATGAAACCGTGATTGGTTTATAGAAGCTTAAATAATTCATAACTGGAGTGGAGAAATTGCTCCCAAATGTGGCTAATACTTAGAATGCCAAAACTCAAATATGGCACTTCATTAAAATATCGACCAGTACTAAGTTCATAAGATTTGATTATGTTTCCTGGTTTACAAGGCCAAAATCTAGCAAAAATGTGACTGGATTGATCAAGGGAAACAGACTGCGCAAGTAAATTAAAGTGGCAATATAAACAACTCAAACTTTTAAAACAGCTATCTTAGTAGTCATATAGTAATCACACTGAAGTACTATCTTTCCTCTCTACTACATCAACTTTTCTGAATATTAAAGTCTATATATAGTCACTGCTTTGTATCTAGTAAGGTATCTACTAAAATAGAAAATATTAATTATTAGTAAGTTTTTTAATTGCTAGAATACTACCATGTATAGTGATTAATCAGATGCTAACCAAAATAGAAGTCTATCTTTATTCTAGCTTGTATAGTATCAGTCCACCTTGAGATTTCGCATACATTTAGACATAGTTAAATATGTTACTGTAATGGTGTATGTAATATTATTTCCATCACTTTATATAAATATAAATATACAATAGTACAGAGTAGTCTAAAAGTAAATATAGAAATAATATAATACTGTGATTGGCTGTAAGTAGATATTCTCTGGTTTTATAAATCTATTTAAATAATCCATAGTACAACCTCTTACATCTTATCAATGCTAATTCTCTAACCTTTGAAATTTAATCGTTACTCATTCAAAAATATAAGACTAACCGGATATTATTTGAATTGTAACTTTAAAATATGGATGTATTTATGTTCCATTAATTTAAATAGCATTTATTGTATATTATTATAGTAGAATTATTTCCAAATTGAAGTAATTAATAATATTGAAATGAACTTTCATGTATTTAATAATTCATATATCTATTTGGCCTGATGAAATATATATTAATTTATTAGGTTATCAACCAATGTATTGTAAAATAAGTAGTACAAGAGCTGTTTATATAGCTATTTATGAAGAAGGTATTTATTGCTATGGTTTGTGTTGTCTATTTATAACTCAATTGGATATGGAAGCCTGGAATATCTCAAATGACAAATTCAATTTGAAGTTAGGCAGATAGACTACAATATTGTAGATCTTACATCTTTCAGATATTTGAAACTGTACCCTACATCCACAAAGTGTAAAAGCTTTTTGACAGTTAGAATATAATATATGAGCTACTGTAATTAGCTATACTGATCCTTCCAGGTGCTTTCTGGTGTTTTCCACAAATGCAATACACCATAAAGTACTCTCAGATAGTTTATGACAACATTCTGGTATTATGTATCAGTTTTGATATCCTTGAACAGGATGCAAAATTGCTTGAAATAGTGTATAGTTGTCTTCGGAATACTTCAATAAAGAGATATTCTTGTTGTAACAATTGAAAGTGACTGGGACAATGCAAGTACATCCCAGATCTGAGCCTGTATACTCACAAAGTGTCAATTCCATTTATTGTATCAAATTTTCCAATTTGATAAACAATCTAACCTCTGTGTAGCATAATTTATACATTCAAATAAATAAACAGTTCTGCATGAATCTATATACAGATAATTATTTTGAAGCCATAAGCTTTCAATGCTGACTGATACAGCATCCTCTTACATACAATATGTTCATTTAAATATTTCTCAAACCAGTACAAATTTCATTTAATGAGAAGGTTTAATAATTCCAATGTAGTAATCGATACATTCAGCTCATCTCTGCCAAACATAATACTTTGTTGGAATCAATATCATGTATGGCAGAATATATGAATGTAATTCCCACTATTGACTCCACTTGAAATTCTTTAGAAAAGGTACATACCTTGTGTCTGACTGGAAAGTACTCCTGAAGTTGGAGAATGCGATGTGTGGGTGTGCAGTAGAAGTACGATATGGGAAAAAATCGAAGTTGTCATTGGAAGGAACTCTCAAGGTCATTCAATGCACTTGGTGCATTCAGAACGTAGATGTTTCATACTTTAGATATAAATCAGTGGTTCGTGTTAATATCGTTTACCATAGAATGAAGTTCTAGATGTTTAACCAAAGTCAAATTGTGAATTTGTTAACTGTTATACAACAGGCTATTGTGGAGTTGCATCAATATACTATCTATCATTACATTTTGATTGTAAAGAAATGCCAATCCAGATGCTTCATGTACCTTAATTAGCTGAAATATTTCAATTAAATATCTATTTCAATTGAGGCATTTTGAAATCTACATTTGTATCTTGGACTGAGGTTGATATAATATTTCTGTAAACTCTGTTGACATATATTTATCTCCAATATATAAGACAAATGTAAAACAGTCTGGGGACTGCTTTTAAACCTCCCAGATACTCTGGTCAACATTACTGGTAATCCCAGATCACCTCAAATACTCTCTGATCCCCCTTTTGCTAAGGAAAGTGCTTTCAGATCTTGCAAGGGTATTATCAAGTGCTCCTGAAAAATCATGTATTTATGGAAGGGTATTCAGGATTGTATGAAATTTTACTTTTTGCTAGGTCACATCACTGAGCAATAGAATCCTCAGCACATATCCATGGGTGATCTTAAACTTGGTGATGTTTTCTCACACCAGTGGTCTTAGCATTTGAAGTCCCATAACTACAAGTCATCTCATATATTGTATTTGTCTTTACTAGAAATTTGTGCTTCCCAATCAGAAGACTTGCTATGTTACAGTAAAATGTGTATTATTAATTTAAGTCTACTGACATATGTACATGTAGTTGATCTGGCTGCAGGCAATACTCAACCACAATGGGGAGAGTATCTGGGCCCAGCAATTGATTTATCTTGTAGATGCAATGAGAGGCGATATTCATGGGAACTTATTAAGGTATGTTGAGGAGGTATTCAAGGAGTATTGGTGATACACATGGATGGTATGATCAAGCAACATCGGAGTCACACAGAGAGTGTCCCGAATGTGCACACTTGAAGGCTATAATGCTCTGAATTGATCGTTGGATGTCAAGGCCTTCATCGAGTAAGTTTGGAGATACACTCGGAGGCCAAACTGGTGCGACTTGGAGGGCAGAATTCCGTGAACTTAGACCTGTACATGGAGGTGGTAATCATGTGAGTTTGGAGATTCAATTGAATGCCAAGGTAATATTACCATAAAGTTCATGATCAAGTGATATTAGAGATTCCCTTGCAAGCAACAATCAAGCAGTATTAGACATACCAATGGAGATAGTTAAGCAGGAGAGGAGTTGTCAAGAGTACATCATGAAGGCAGCCGAGATCTAAATTATTGGTCAACCTGTTAATGTTTAAAAGATGAGGGTATGGTATAACTCACTGTACTAAGAGAAGAGAGTTGTGTAACAAGACTGGATGGGAGCAGGAAACAACTACTTTTGAATCGATACAGTACTTTTTATTTACACATTTATATATCTATATATCCATATATCTATGCATCTATATATTACTATAGCTATGTAGCTAAATATGTATGGATCTATCGGTCTACACGTATGCTTCTAGACCAGCTGTATAGTGTCCTTGGGTGTGATCTTAGGTGCTCCTCGAGACAGTAAGCTAGATAACGGACACATGCACATTACGTTTGAGATTGGTCGAGTTCCGAGATGCCCTTCGATTTGTTGATTGTTTGAATATGAAAGTAGTGACATCGGCAAAAGTGCAAATCGACTATAGGCTTCCCATGGACCCCTGGGCAACGCGTAGCCTATAGCCATTTATAGTCGATTTATAGAGATGTGCGCATGGGCCTATGGAACTATATACAGCTGGCGGCCGGAGATGGACCGATAGCAGTCTTCACTGGCTGCAGTCTTCGCTGCTATACCGGTACTGTACAGTATTGCTTAGAGTCTGCTTGAGAGCCTCCTTGAAAGGCTCTTTGAATGACTGCTTGAGAGCCTTCTTGAGAGAGCCTCGCATCGGGAGGAGTAGAGTTTTCCACGGGAAGCTTTTGGCCGATGGAAAACCCTGAGTTTGTGGAAGCTTTGGCTAATAGAAGGCTCTAAGTCTGTGGAAGCTTTGGCTACTAGAAGGCTCTAAGTCAGTGGAAGCTAGGATGCTAACGTTGACGTAGCCAACCTACTTGTCTAAAGTGCTTCTGGTACTATGATCACCATTACCGACACCATCATCACCATCATCACCATTGCCATCATCACCATTGCCATCATCACCATTGCCATCATCACCATTGCCATCATCACCATCAGCCCCAAATGTGCACACATACACCCACAATCAGTGGGAAGTGAGCAGTAGATTCCACCTGAAAATCTAAGTCGGAAATCCGCTCTCCCCAAGATCCAATTGTCTACTTTTCCTGCAGAATCTCAGACTGCAAATGTCAACACCATGACCATGAGGCATCGAGAGATCTCGTCGCGGTGGCCGCGCTGAAAATAAGGTTCAGACTAGGATATTGGCCGACATCATGATTTCGGCAGCCGCCACCTGCCTCCTGCCACCCGGCTCCCGGTGCCTGGCGCCTCCAACTCAGCATGTCTCTGGATCTAGCACCCAGGAGCATACATGGGAGCGTATAGTTAAGTGAGATTGCGAATATCTTGCCTCTGGAGAGTGTACTTGGGAGCGTGCTCAGGAGTGTGCTTCAGTGCATCTTGAGAACCTACTTGGGAGCGTACCGTCAAGCAGGCTGGGAGTGCGCCATCCGGTGCAATTGGGAGCGTCCTGGAGAGCATGCCCCGGACTGAACTTGAGAACGTACCCGGTGGTGTACTTGGGAGCATACTCGGAGTGTACTTGGCAGCGTATAGTCAAGCAGGCTGGGAGTGTCATCGAGTGCAATTGAGAGTGTGCTCGGGAGTGTGTTTGAGAGCGCCTTGAGAGCTTATTTGCGCGCGTACAGTCAAGGAGGCAGGGAGTGTGTCATCGAGTGTAATTGGGAGCGTCCTTAAGGGCATGCCCGGGAGTGTACATGAGAACATACTCGGAGGTGTACTTGGGAGCGTACTCGGAATGTACTTGGGACCGTCTACAGACCTTACTTGGGAGCGTACAGTCAAGCAGGCTGGGAGTGTGTCATCGAGTGTCTTTGGGAGCGTCCATAAGGGAATGCCCAGTAGTGTACATGAGAAGGTACTCGGAGGTGTACATGAGAACGTACTGGGAGGTGTACATGAGAACGTACTGGGAGGTGTACTTGGGATCGTACTCGGAGAGTACTTGGGAGCGTCTTGAGAGCTTACTTGGGAGCGTATAGTCATGCAGGCTGGGAGTGTGCCATCGAGTGCAATTGGGAGCATCCTTGAGATCATGCCCGGCAGAGTACATGAGAACATACTCGGAGGTGTATTTGGGAGTGTAATCGGAGTGTACCTGGGAGTGTCTTGAGTGCTGACTTCAGAGCCTAAGTCACGCAGCCCGGGAGTGTACAATCGAGCGCAATCAAGAGTGTGCTTCAGAGCGTACTTGGGAGCGTGCAATCAAGTGCATTTGGCAGTTTTATTGAATACAGCATGATGTACATCAGCAACAACCCTAGTTTCCGTCTGAAACACCCGGGGGTTCCGGACGGCTCTGACGGCTCTGACGGAACCTTGTACCCTCTGACGGAGAATTTCACGTTTCCCGTCGGCCAGGCAACAGGTCGTGTTACATCATCACCTCCATGACTTTGCGCCTGGTATACGCACCATCAGAACAACACATGTGTTACACTCTTCGCAGGGGCTGCTGTTACGCTGTAGCTGTTCACACAACGCCTGGTGATATTTATGCCTGTCTTCGGCCAATAGCCACATTTTACCTCTCCGCCATTGCTAAATATCGGATGCCGCACTCGCCCCATATATGTTTAGCTTTGAGAATTTGTCACATATTGCAATACAGTCTTCGCTTCGGATACCTCGCTTGCGGTTGCATTTGCTTCGCCATTATCGTATTTTACTGGTCTCACATTTACAGTCCAATCTTCACACTCTCTAGTACTATGCCCTCTGTCCTCCACATTCTGCGTTGATCCATCATGTGCTTGCAATGCTGCTTCCTCCTCATCCGCATTGGCATCGTCACCATCCTCACCCTCATACCCGTGACCATCCTCGTCCTCATACCCATCGACATCGCTGGTTCCGAGGTCAAACCTCTCGAGTTCCATTGCGGGCCGTTGTCGCCGGCTGGCGGTGGAGATGGCATCGCGATCGTCGCTTTCATCACCTTCATCTTCGTAATCCCCACTGCCCCCTGGCATCACGAAATCAAGTTCGTCATCTGTGCAATTGTTGTCTATCGGGATGTTTGGGTCAGTGCTTCCGATCTCAGGCTCCTCAAGCGCCACTTCGGAGGCCAAATAATCAGGAAGAATAGCATTGTCAACACGCGCTGCTTCCACGCTGATCACCTCGGCAGGTGTTGGATTCTCCGCCTGTTGGATCTGACGCTTGACTGTAGCAAGAGTGTTGTTATACACCCGCTGTTGGTAGCTCTCTGGTAGTGTGATCCAGGTATTCAACAGGAATGTATACATGTCTGCAATGCCAGGCGAGGTTAACAACTTGCGACCCGTTACAGCACAGCAGGATGTGATCTTACCACTGTCATTCTTGTGTTTGAAGTAGTTCAAGTGATCAGGTCTGTCCGCATTCAGCTTTGACTTGGAAGCTTTCGGATGATCAACTTTGTTCCTTTGCCACTCCAGGAGAGCATGGCGCAACACGGTGCATGTTAACATGATCAGTGGCGAGGGTATATAACCATCCTTGTCGTGAATCATGGAATTATAAAATCCATCAGCATACTTACTGCAGGTATTCGCCCGATGATAAAATTTGATGTAGATACACCGCGGGATTGCTTCCGCCAGGGAGTAAAGTGGACGCTAGCCACTCGTTATCAGCTTCCGACTCTCTCTGCGTTGGACTTGGACCGCGTAAACCACCTTCCACCTGCTCTGCTACCGGAAGAAGATACTCATTGTCTGCCAGAAAGGAATCAATGAATTCGAAATGCTCAAGGTGGATCCAAAGTGGTGGAGATCATAAAGCTCAGAAATGTTGACCCGCGCTGATTAAATAAAATGGGACTTAACCTTAATGACTTGTGCGCGAACCTGGTACCGGTTTGAGAGTGTAATACCCACTGTGGGCCGTTAATTCAGCATACCTCTTTCAAGATCTGCTTTGTGCGTGCCTCGAATGCTATGGACCAAATGTTGTTTTGCTGCATAGCGGTGTTCCAGTACGTCTCTAGTATCTGCCAGTGTGGGGCTTCAGCTAATGCTTTCGCAACGCGTCGCGTTGCATAACTTATCATCTCCAAGTTGCTTACACTCATAAACGGCCGTCTGTTCCACATGTACAGCTCCAGGAGTCTGTCTGTATCGTTCCGCTGGGAGCTGGTGTGTTACGACGGCTTGTACCCGGCGTGGCGGTTGGAGTAATCATTGACCGTCGCTGTGTAGCGGACGGGTTGGAAGTCACGCGATGAGTGATATCCGCAACGCGAGAATTGTTCAGTGATGATGAGGGGGTGGAGTTCTGACCTCGGAGTGTAGAGCGTAAGGAACTCCCTCCTTGAGAGGAATCCCTCCCGGCAGCCAGTAGGGAAATGCATCTCTTAGCAGGCGGAAGTTGAGAATCCCCCGAAGGCCCACGCTTTTGTTGATTCTGACGATTAGCAAGCCGTCGAACAGTTCGTATGACCGGAGTCGTGTCAGGGTGAGGGCTTTCGGAAGGCATATTCCGATATAGATGTTTGACGTTAAGAAGGTTGGAATAATATCTTCTGCATGCATATGCAACGGCAGGCGAGGTAGACTCCTATTTGAGCGACCATGGATGGATTCGACAAAAAAGAGACACGCAGTCTAGACCGCGCTAGACAGTAAACGCTGACAATACTCGGGGACGAGATCCCTTCAAAAGCATCCAATTACGGGGTTAACTGCCATCAGTTTGACTCAGATCAAACTGAGCATTGATATTCACTGTTACAGCAACGTCTGAAAGTCCATTTGCACCGCTTGAAGGGTGTTTATGCCATCTTGGCGCGATTATCATCATATTGCACTCGTTCTTGGCACAATACTTTGAATCATCGATTGTGTATATCTTCAGCTTCCCAGTGGAAATTCCCCATTGGCAGAGCTAAAAGCATCGCAAAGCGAACAATGATGTATTGTCTATTCTAGGACATCAGGTGCGTGTGCTTTCTCCACTGGTAGGCGTCGTTAGCCGTGTTGGATGATTGCACAGTTGGGACAACTTGAGAACTACTCGGTTTGCTCCGAGATGCACGAGGTCTGAGCTTCAAAAGTCATATGTGATGCCAAAACAATGCCTAGCGTCGCAAACTGTACACACCGCGTGTACTAAATCTTCTCTCGAGGCTCCTTATTCATGAGGTGCCTGGTGGTTGTGCAAGATGAAGGCTGGGCCGTATTGTGTTCATTAACCAACAAAACGCACGATGTGGACCAAATCGCAGGTACTCGAGTATATACATCCTTTCTTCCCGCCTCCTCCTCGATTCTCTATTCCTCCCGTAGTAAACACACCGCCCGCAATTAAACACAATGCCGGCATCCTGAACTATCTCGACATCATGTGACTTGCACAAAATAACGCCTCTCGTTCCAAAACACACCCGATAACCTACAAAAATTTGTAAGTTCACTCTGGGCTTCATTCCGCTACGTTCAACTGTATCATAATGCTGATGCCTTAGATGGAGATTAAATTTCAACTCGCAGCGATGGCACTAGAGGGCAGCCGCAAAGGACAGGGGAAGGCCACTGCTACGGCAAAAATGCCGACATCGGTGATCAATTGACGCCTGTTCTTGGATCTGAACCGTATAAAGGGATTCATCTCGGAAGACATCCATGGACTCATACGGAGATCCAATGTTTGTGGCATCAAGGATGAGTGGGCCTGGGACCTCTTCTATGATATAATCTCTCTTGATTCAGTCACGACTCGCCACTGTTCACAATTTCAGCTGATGTGGCCCCACCGCAGGAGAAGGAGTTCACCTTTTCGGGAGTGGTGAGCAGCATTCCGCTCATATATGGGGCAAATGTTTGACAAAACCCACGATCAAATGAACATTTGGAGATGGGACAACCACCGTGCCTACAGGGATCGAGTCAATCGCTCCAATCTGCAGACAACCAGGTCGGGGAAGGTTAACGCACTGGTGAGCATATCTCTAGGTACGGTAGTGATGATCTCAGGGCAAAGATCGAGCCTCCAAGCTGCCGGCAGTGCAAGCCAGGCAACTTCCTGGCCGTTAGACCACTGAATAGGGATGAGATAATCGACGTGGATGATGATGATGAGAACTGGGCAGAGTCCGGAGCGCCAAGCGGTGGAAGGAGCCGTCCTGGCGATGGCAATGACAATGTCAGTGGCGAGGGTGAGGACGACACGCAGGGCAGTGAGAATGGGACCAGGAAACGGAAGGGAACAAAGGACAGGAAGGGGAAACGGACGGGGAAGGGGAAGGGAAACAGTAAAGGGAAAGGAATTGTTAAACAAACCCCAGGGGGAGATGATATCTCTTGTGCCATTGCTATGCAGTTGCAGAAGGAAATGTATGAGGCAGACTCGGACATGGAGGGCTAACTAGAGTGGGTATATTTAGACCTGGAAGCATCGCCTGCCGTGTCAAGTCCCTCAGATGCTGATACTGACCCTACCGAGAAGTCGGACGGCGAATATGACTCAGAGCAAGATTCTGATGTGGATATGCGCATGGAGGATGATGTGTACTCACTGGACGGCGTTGATAAGCAGCGATATGGATATGGAAAGGGATGGTGACGATGATGCGGAGGAAGATGAAGAGGAGGAAGATGGATAGAAGGAAGATGAGGAGGAGGTGGAGGAGGAGGATGAGGATGATGAGGAGGATGAGGATGATGAGGAGGATAAGGATGAGGATGATGGCAAGGAACCTCGGACGATTGGCCAGGGAGAGATGGTATATACATCGGCTGACGATGCTGATACCATGGTAGGCAATGAGCCAACCGTGCTACCTGAGCAAGGCCACGAAATGCGTGAGCATACCCCACGGCCACAACCTCAGGCAGCTGCCCAACGGCCACAAATCCCAGCGCCTCCCCGATGACCAAGAGCTCCGGAGACTCATACCCTCAGTGGGCTGGAGTTTTTGGGGCTTGTGATGCCGCAAAAACCTCGCCCAGCGGCGCCAACTCTGCGAGAAGCTGAGGCAGCCGGAAACACCTCAGATGTCGATGTGGAGCAGCAGCTACCCGGTGAATAGGCAGGTGGCGAGAGTCTCCCCGATGTCCCTCACCCAGATGTCCCTCTCCCGGATGTCTCTCTCCCAGATGTCTCTCTCCCAAATGTTCCTCTCCCCAATGTCCCTCTCCCTGATGTCCCTCTCCCAGATGTCCCTCTCCCTGAGGCGCGCCCGGATGGCTCGGTAGGCGAGGAGTGTACCAGTCCTCGCATTGCAGAGGAGGCGAGCATTCGGGTTAGAGCCGGGTTTTTGTTTTGTGAGTTTCCTTTGTTGTAATCTATTTATCTCAGGCAGTGATTAAGGCACGCGTGGAGGTGTTTTGTTCATTTTGGTTAGGGTTGTAGGCTTGTTCGTTTCCTTTGTCCTAATCTATTTATCTCAGGCATTGATTATTACACGCATCGCGAGGTTTTTGGATTGCTCAGGGTTTATTTTTTATTACTTCATAGTATTATGGGACATTGCGCATGCAGTGTTTTTGGAACTCCTGGCGTGATGATGTTGAGGCTCAATAAATCTCTCAAGTATCATGAGCTTATACCCACACCAGACTGCTCAGGCCCAGCTCCAACATTCATCCCTTCCTACAGTGAATACTCCACTCCTCCCGTGTTGTCGACAATGCCAGAGAAGACCCCATTCTGTTGCCCCGAATTTTCATGCTGAAAGAAGTTCACCTCAGACAGCTGGCGATTTGAATATATCAAATTACACCATCCTGAACACCTTCAAGTGGCAAAGAATCTGACTGTTTGCAGCACGCCCCGACGCATTGAACCCGCTCAGCATCGTGAATTCAACTCTAACAAAGATTTAGTTGAAGACTTGGACGCGTTTGCCCACCTCGAACACCTTGAAAACATCGCAGACTCGGAGTCTCCACCACCGCCCACTCCTCTGGCGTGGACGGAAACATACCCCGGTGCCGGCGCTGCGCTGAGCGATTACATTGCGGAGCCATGGGAAGGCGATGCCCAGGGTTGCATTGAGACGAACCTACAGAACAATCCCTGCTACCCATTTGCGACCCGTGACGAGTACAAATATATCCAGTGTGGGATCAGGAAGAAGGGTATGAAGACCTACTATGACAAAGTGCTGAATGGAGAAAACACCGCTCTGCATTTCCCAAGCTTCAAAAACGTGGATGGCATCCAGAAGCTCATGGCTAGCATGCCAGATCATCAGGCTCTCAGGGAGTGGGAACTACACACTCTCAAGGATATGAGATGGAATGACAATCACCAATGGCCTATCAAAAACTGGAGTCGGGATATCATCAAAGGCATGAGATGGTTGATGCAGCAGCCAGCCGACGCCGAGCATCTCATTTGCACCCCTCAGCATTGCTTCAACAGTGATACGCCACCGAAACGCCTCTATACTGAAATGCACACTGCGGACTGGTGGTGGGAAACACAGGTAAGCAGCGATACTTGAGGATAATAACGTGCTAATCATGGTTAAGGCAACGCTCGGACTGGGGGATACACTGGATCCCTTGATCTTCATGTCCGACGGAACACATCTCTCGAATTCTGCTTGCGACAAGACAGAGTGGCCTGTATATATGACAATTGGCAATCTATCTTCGGAGATCCGCCAGATGCCCTCAACTCACACCGTAGTAATGGTCACTCTCCTGCCGATTCCAATGAAGAACCGCAATATTCCTCAAAAGCGTCTAGATGAGCTGCAGCGAACACACCGAGAGGTGCTGAATGAAGTACTCCGGCGGGTACTGCAGCCTCTCACCTGTAAATAAAATCCCAACGCCGACAGCGGGTATTACAATGATCTCTGTGCAGATGGCAACTTCAGGCTTTGCAAACCGGTTTTAGCAGCAAGGCTTGCAGAGTGCCCCGAGTATAGCGACCTACATCATCACGAGCAGCATGTCTGTTTTCGGTGCAAGTGTCCAAAGAACGAACTTGGAGACTATGTCCCTTCTGACATGCAACACCCACGGCGGGATCACAACCTATATGGAATGCTCAGCGATGCCAACACCAAGGCAGCCAATGCCGAACTCTCGTCGTGCCATGTCCACCGAGGATTCAACATGTTTCGACATGTTCCCTGTATACTGAGCGACCTCCCGATGCCCTACCTCCTCCATACAATGCAGATCGGCATGCTTGACCACCTCCAGAAGTGGATTTTCCACTTTATGAAGACGCATGAATGGCTTGACAAGTACAATTCAATCTGGTTATCCGTACCTGTTTACCACGACCTCACAACAAAAAATATGTCATATGAGGAAGTTTCTCAATGGAATGAGAAGGAGAGGAAAGAAATGAGTGGGTACCTGCTTGGAGTTGTAACCCAGTCTCTACAAGGCGGAAACCACGTTCAGCATCCCATATTCAATCGCGCAATTGAGTGCACACAGGCATTGATAGAATTCTATATGTATGCTCGATATAAATCTCATGATGATGCAACTTTGAGCTACATGGAAGACGCCTCGCATCGTTTTCGCACCTTCAAAGATGATTCCTTACTCGGGTGAGCCAGCAAAAAGCTGAAGGCTAAAGCGAATGCCCTGAGAACGGAACTCGTGAAGAAGCGAAAGGTAGACGAGGAAACAAATGCTGAAACTTGGACGCCGTCCAAGGAGCGGTGTGAAATGAACGCCTGGCAGGATAATATCAGCCATGAGATAGATGTATCCAAGGAGTTGGATGCCGACTTCAACATTCCGAAAATCCACTTGATGTCTCGTTGGGTCGAACAGATTCATTGATACGGAGCCTTGCAACAGGATTCTGCCGAGAGATATGAACAAGCAAATAAACCGAACCTCAAGGACAGTTGGAATGCCTCCAATTACAATCTCAGCTACCTGCTGGAAGTAATCACCTTTCAGCGTCGCATTCTCTGCTTCGAAATCAGAGAGCTCAATCTCCAAGCCCTCGCTCAGCGTCGGGAGCACAGCGTTGCCGCCTGCACAGTCCTCCCTCCCTGTAACGGGCGGGGTCGGGCGCAGGTGATATGGATGTTGCAGGACTGAACTCGAAGTGCGTATCGAGGGACAAGAATCAGAATATTTTCCAAAGTCATACTATTGCTTGCTATACAAGAGAACGAGTAAAGAGAGAAGAAAAGGAAATCCTCCAACACTATCAACACTCTCTTTATATACAATTCGTCTGCCACCC
>Ga0307512_10000146_pt1 | contig 93399 bp, 88 predicted proteins | sample 14_EM_MG_FD_200267 | JGI IMG/M metagenome (GOLD analysis project Ga0307512, IMG submission 200267) | Populus trichocarpa ectomycorrhiza microbial communities from riparian zone in the Pacific Northwest, United States - 14_EM | ecosystem: Host-associated > Plants > Roots > Unclassified | place...
TCTACTCCTCCCGATGCGAGGCTCTCTCAAGAAGGCTCTCAAGCAGGCTTTCGAAGAGGCTTTCAAGCAGGCTCTCAAGCAGTCTCTCAAACGGACTCACCGATAGTGTACAGTACCAGTATAGCAATGAAGCCTTCAGGCAGTGGAGACTGGTATTTGGTCAATCTCCGGTCGCTAGGCGTATATAGTTCCATAGGCCCACCCGCACATCTCTATAAATCGACTATAGATGACTATAGGCTGCGGTCGCACAGCGGTCCACCGGAAGCTTGCTATGAGCTGCGCGGGTGCGCGCGTGCACGTAGCGCAGTCTATAGTCGATTTGCACTTTTGCCGATGATGACTTATAGGATAGTCAAATTTTGAAGCAGGTGAGACCACTGTGCAGTTCTGCGGGAAACCTTGTGAGCAGCTGAGACCTCTGCTTAGGTCTGTGGGAGACCTGAAACTTGTAACTTGTATTGTCACTGCAGTGGTTCTTAGGGTCCCAGGTCCCATAACTACAAGCGATTTCATCTATTAGATTCGTCTGTGTTCGACATTTGTATTTGAGAATCACAAGGTTCGCTCTATCATAATCAGGCATGTATTCTCAATCTAAGCCTGATAATCTATGTATATACGATCGATCTGGCTGCAGACAGTGTTGGAGTGCAATCAGGGTAGCACGTGATGGTCTGGTAGGAAAATTCATTTCTCACCACCATGGCCACTCAGTGCAGCAAGGGGATGCCGGAGGGGAGGAATCCAGCGATGCTGGGACAACAGAGATGGGCGGAGCAATGGCGATGGGCTGAGCAACTTGAAGTATATTTTTCGGAGACACTGGGGTAGATAGACATCATCTTTCCATTCAACATAATACACGCTCTATCTCTCCCAGTGGTTGGTAACACTTGCACCTTCCAAGAGTTCGTAGAGCCATGTAATTTGTGCGGTTCCTTATAGCTGGGTACCATGTTAGTTACGCTCACCCTCTTTCAAAACACCTCGAGTCAGAACTGCACTTTCTCATGAATTCTCTTAGAATGCCGCGAGAGGTGCTGTGGAGTGTTGATGATGGGGTCTCCGTGCTCAAGCTCCACCGTTTCACCACAACTCCAATCAAGGTACCTTAGAGATGCACTTTGAGGCCATGATTGAGTGAGTTTGGGGATGCACATGCAGGTTATTATCATGTCAGCATAGAGTAGCACTTGGAGGCTATGATTGAGCAACTTTGGAGATGCACTGGGAGACCTTGATTGTGTGAATTTGGAAGCTGTGATGGTATGAACTGTTAGATGCACTTGGAGGCCATGTTTGAGTGAGTTCGGAGATGCACATGGAGGCCGTCATTGTGTCAAATTAGAGTTGCACTTGCAGGCTGTGATCAACCAAGTTTGGAGACGCACTTGGTGGCCATGATAATGCATGTCCGGAGATGGACTTTGGATGCCACGATCGAACAAAATTGAACAAGTACTTGCAGATTGCTTATCCAGGTGCAGTCAATTGGCAGGGAGGGAGTCAATTGGCAGGGAGGCACTCAATTGGCAGGGGGGCAGTCAATTGGCAGGGGGTAGCCACTTGGAAGGGTGGTGGTCGATTCAAATGGAGCTGCACCAGGAGTTTAGAGTACATTGATTTATTAACTTGTAATTGTAGGATTGTGGAGAGTAGAGTATGACAAGGTGCACTGGGAGGTGAGATTTGAGAGACTGGCTGGGAGCAGCAGACAGTCAATCTTGGGTTGATGCTGCACTCAGTGTCAACACATGATCATAACATGGAGAGATAGAGAGGGATGACTTAATTTCATAGCATCAGATGATTGTAGAGTTCAGGACAAGGAAGAGAGATGGGAGTTGAAGATAGAAACAAGATTGGAGGACACAAGGGGATGGGAGAAATTAGCAATATGGCCTGCATGATTAGGTTGGGAATACCTCTTCTCGGTGGTCTTACGTGCCGGCCTGGCAGTCATACCTGCCATATTTGACATGGTAAGTTGACTTGCATACGAAATTCTCTTAGGTTGCAGATTCTCATCATGATTTCCCTCATCTTCACTCCTCTCACTCTTTGTCATTCACAACTTCACTATCATCTGCAAACCCAACGTTGAGTCATCACTCTCTATCTCTCCAAGTCATGATTATGAGTTAACACCGAGCACAGCATCTACCAAGGATTGACTATCTCCCAGCCAGTCTCCCATTCTTCTCACGTGTAGTAGTTGATGATGGAATGTAGCATCAGCTTGCAGTATGCCTCCATACAGATCGAGTGCCACCAGCTAGCTCCCCATACGAGCTCAAAGGCAACATCAACTCATCACATTTCCACAGTTGTAAGTTAACAAAACGATCAATGCAGCCTCAGCGGATGTTGTGCCTCCGAATTGACTGCGTCCAGATCGACCACCTCCAGGTACTCTTCCAATTTCACTCGATCATGGCCTCCAGGTGCTTCTCCAAACTCATTTGATCATGGCCTCCAAGTTTGCATGATCATGGCCTCCTAGTGCAACTCCAAACTGGCTCTATCACAGGCTTTCAGTTTGCATTGTCACGCTCTGCAAGTGCATATCCAAACTCGCACGATCATGGGCTCAAAGTACATCTCTTAGTTCACTTGATCACAGCCATCTTCAGGCGCACCTCAAATTCCTCTCAAGTATCACCTGCAGCCTGTCCAGACCTACTGTGTGTAGATGGATAGCTGTATTGATAAATAGATGAGAGTACCAACTGCATACATGAGTTTTAAAAATTGTTGAATGATGAGTAGTAGCAACAATTTCCAGGTGCACTAGCAACATTCCGAAAGAAGATGTTATTTTTCACAGACTGCTCGACAGTGAATTGATGTACTCCCAGGCTTGTCAGCTGCGTTCACAGGTGCTCCCAGGCATCTGGCTGGCGCTCCAAAGCTTGGGGCCGGCACTCTCAGGTTTTCGCACTAGCGCTCATTGGCTGTTTGCTGGCTCTCCCAGATACACCCCTGTGTGTCACCAGACCTCCTATGCCGTTGCATAGTTTTCGCCAGAACTTCAAGGTGCATCTGATGGCCACTGCATCAGTCCAGTCAACTCTGAGATATGACCACCCTGGGATTTTGATCCAACAACTCCCAAACATACCCAGGGGCTGCCAGTGACACAAATCCATTTCGCCAATGTAGTAGTGAATGTCATTGACTGGTGAGTTGTGCAAATGAATAGTCATTGTTAGGGGGATTGTAACCGCCATTAGCTGATAGTTCAAAATTGGTATATAGGTATTGTGTGGAGCTAAATATGCAGCCTGTTGGAGTCAAATTGGTTATCCTTGATTGGAAACAAAGTATTGGAAAAAGTCGTTACAGGTTGTTGTAAACATTGATTGTTGCGATTTGGATATAGTATAATGACAGAAATGATTAAGTATTATGGTGGTTGCAGTGGGTTATGAGAGCATGAGGACCTCTCATATTCTTTCAATATTATAATGAACCTCAGTATTTCGCCATACCTTTAACCTATGAAATCCAATGAAGAAAAAACCTTAATCACACACTTGATTTCTTTCTTAAATACTTGAGATGTTGAACTGGATTCTTGAATGGCAGCTTACCTTCATATCATTCATGACTCTGCAGAGATGGTAAATGGGATTTTATATAATATTTCCTGGAAACCTACAAGATCAATATCAAGTCAGAGAGTAACCATGAGTAGGGGTATTCTACAAAAAATATGTTTATAGAACCTTGCAACTTGATTCAACAGGAGACCTGTAAGTGGAGCAACAATGAGATTTGTTTCAATTGAGCTCCATATCTACACTGAGTGGTCATCTTACAATTCACTCACCAGTGCAGAAACGATACCTCAATACAAGATTCTTCAACACACTCAGTGCTGAATGAGCATGGAGCAGGTATATCGCTATGCTACACCACTTTCCTATATATTGTATCAAGGTGATTCATTTCGTTTATCTGCTACATGAGGTTCAAGTATTCGTTTAACCAACAATATCATATATTGACATATTATTTGTAAAAGACCATGTGTTGTGATTGTAGTGTTACCTGAAGGTCAGCATATTCAAGTTGGTTGCAGTTTTTGGCAAATGATTTCTTCTCTCCTCAGCTTATCAGTTTCAGCAGAAGTGGTATTGGATAGAATATTTATCAATTATAGTTTATAAACGAAACCAATTGTAAGGGCACTGTGTGTTGCTGTATTCCATATTTTGTAGGATGCAATGCAGCTGCAAAATTGATATACTAACATGATTTCTCTCACAATCAACCAACTTTCCTGTAAAATTGAATACAGTAGTAAACAATTACCCAATATAGCATGATTGTAATTTGTCAGAAGGAGTATACTAACCACAGAGCATTCTTGAATAATGTCAGCACTTACCAGAATTATATTATATACTGTATCTGTAAAAAGATATTGGTTGACAATAATTGATGAGATTTTGCAATCAATGTGATCACTCAATATTGGGGTATGAAATGCTATTACATAACCAACTGGTACCACCTGCAGGCAGAGATTGCCCTGAGCAAGATTGATTTGGCTTTAGTAGATATATCTAAAAGGTGAGTAAGCAGCTAGTCAACCATTAATGCTCCCCTAGATGCAGTATGTGGTACATCACCATCTGAAAATTGACTGTTTCTAGATTCAATAAATCTGCAGAAGTTCCATCTGGCATGAATGATGGTTGCAACAAAATCATAAGTTCACAAAGAGGTAGTTGGAGCGGAATATCCTGGAGTGTAGGTATATGGCCCAGCAACAGAATTTAAGTACAAGTATCAGAAGTATTCAGCACAGTGGATTCCATAACATCCATTTCAGTCCACCAACAACATCCAACAGATTTGAGTATTTAGTCTGCCAATGCAATGTTAGGAAGATTAACATTTTGGAGGTGAACTAGACAAATTCAAAATAAAATCATTCCAATCTGGGGTTGCCATGGACAAGCTTTTCCCTGAAGTTGATTCTGGACTTCGCAATAATAGTTAAATAGAAGATAATCAACATATCTTTGCAACATTATACGACAGCCATATTTTCAATTCCATCTAGTTGATTTTGGCATATCTTCTATTTGAGATACTCCTCAGCTTGCCAACTTTATCTCTTGAAGACTCTGTGTGTCAGGGAATCCAGATTGAGAAAAATAGTAATAATGAGTAGTGAGATTTGCAGGATTGACTTGCTGCTGGGGCGACAAACGTACTTGTTATTTGTGCATCCAACAAATCTCATATGACAAATTTTTTATATTAACTGCATGTCTGGCCGCTTCATTTGACCATTGGCAATATTTGAAAAGATATCCAATACACACCTGACACCTATACCTGGGTTATTATTAGATTGATCACTTGTCCTGTACACAATGTCAATAATACAGTCAGAGCTCAGTGTCACATTGGTAAGACTGGACTGTCTCCACTCAGAAATATTGATATCACTAGTTCACCATTATAACGCAATAGTGCTGATGGATTCCAGCAACCATGTTACCCTCTTTTTGGTGACTGTATTGTAGACTATTCAGAACAAGTCATGATTGGTAAAGATATGTATGGCTAATATTGAAGGGGTGAAATACATAGTTGAGTACCGATGAGGCACTCAACTCTTTGACTACATGCCAACTCAGACGATGTGAATATTTACATAAATCTGCTGGAGGAAACTAGTATTGATACTCTGCATACCTAAGGTATTTGCTGAATACACAATCTGTTCTAGTATTATTCTCTCTGCCATTTCTATCAATTTTGGCAGTCTGACAAATAGCATTAGCTGCATTAAGGATAAGTCAAAAACTAAATAAATTGGCTTCTGAAATACCCAAACATAATAAATATCAACAATGATATTGATAATAGGTTCACATTGGTCCCACAATTGCCAGGTCTTCACTATATTGCTATACCATTTGAGTTATTCAAATTTTACACCTGGAAGGTAAAAGAGATCCAGTGAATCTTCAAAATACTAACAGTACACCACACATCATTTCCTTAGTATGCAACAGATGACCGGAAATGTGAGACAGAAACAGCATCCAATCAAACAGAAATATGAGCAGTACTTGAATTGTGTGAAGTCTTTTGTTTGATTTGCAAACAAAGTTACTGTAATCTATCGCTTAAAAAACATGGCAAAGCTGTTCAGTAATTTCATATACAGAAGAATATCTTTCCACTACAGAAAATATAGAAGTCTGCCAATGCAAAAGTTGATAAACAGTTGGCAACAGAATTCTACCTGGTATGGGAAAAACAATTCTTAAAAATGTATATCAACCAAAGTTTCTATATACAAGGCTGAAAATATTAGCACAATAAAATATAGGCAATTTCAGATGGATCTAGATATAGTGGAAATAGTAGCTCTCGATTATCAAGTGCTGATCAACCTATGGCAACAGTGAAACTGTAGTAAGAATTTGCCCAAGTGGCACAAGTTCAGATGAAGCATAGTGTTTACATATTGCAACATAGTAAGTAATATTTATTGAAGGAAGTCAGAACTCAGCCAACTTGACACAAATCCATATTTGAAACGATTCTAGCACACAAACAGACTGGATTTGGTGAAGAGGATTATACAGTGTGTAAATAACTGCTGACTAGTGTGTGCAGTGTGAAACATACCTGTCAGATGGCGAGACTGAAGTTATAATCTTGAGTATTACAATTCAAAAGCTGATTGGTGATTCTGTTGATGTCAAGATTTATGGTATTACCATGAATCAGCCATGGTGGTTCGTAAAGGATTTATCTATCAGTTTGATTAAATTCACAGTACAGTTTGAGATGTTATGTACACCGTAGCTCTTAAAACTCATTGAACATCACAACATACTCATTTGATAGTCAAATAGAAATCTGGAATGCGATATATCACAGCAAATTGGGCAAAAAGATTCTGGTAACAATTTCAAACCCGAGATATCTGAATGGCTACATCTTGGCAATGTGAACAGGGCATATTGATGTAGCAATATTGCCAATTGCATTAGACAGATGGTTAAGTATCATGACCAGTATACCAGTCTTGGCTATTTGGAGGAGCTATTGACATATCTTGCACTTCATGGCTGGTGTGATATCAGCGTTGCAATTAGATTTAATCTAGTATCTACTACGGATAAACAGCGAAATACACATACAGTCTATTATGTATATCGTCAGAATTGACAGGATGACAGTTTTATCTTACTTATACTACAGCAAGTACATAATTTGAGGGAAACATATGTTGGTAGCATGTGCAGCAGTATTGAACAAACCTTTCTCAAAGATGTATTGGTAGATTTCAAAATGGTCTACTGTAGAAAGCTATTCAGTGTACAAATTTGGGATTCCTGGTGACAGAAAGTTACTGGATTGGTGTTCAGTTACAATCAGACCGTACTCATAGATTGTAGATTTATTACACTCCAAAATGGACTGTTAGATTGCAGTGAACTATTTGACAATCCAACTTTGGTTGAATATTTAAGATTTAATTGCAAGATAGAATTTTCCTATACCAACCACAGAATCATACCTGAAGCGCACAATAACTGCATTCCATATATACAAAGTGAAGCAAATCGCTTCAATAATTCTGTCCAGGGATAAGTTTCATTCTATAAGATAATCTACTTTATCTGGAGTTCACCTAATCACAGATTTCAATTTTATATACCCCTGGTACCCAGACAAATTTTATCTACTATCTCCAAGATATTCAAGAATACTCAACAGTGAGTATTATTGCTACCAAGTCAAAAACCTACAGTTTTGATACCTAGAATATTCAATGGTCTATACAGTTGAACTGAGTATATCGATGAATTCAACAAGGTTGCCACCAAGACTAATAGAATGCTTAATGTACCCATCTGAGTAATAGTTGGACTGGCTCATTTGGTGGGGTCACACGTTGCACTGAATTGCATTGATTATGTATCACTTGTAAATAATTCTGTGCATTAAAATATAAACTAGATGGTGTAATAATTAGAATACCTGAATCAGAGTGTGCAGAAGTATGGTAGTTTATCAAATAATACTTATCAATTCTAGACAACTTTAAGGAGTATTTCAGATAAGCCAGAATTTTCATGGTGATCAAGATAGTAGTTCCTGTAGTGCTGACATTGTACCAAGATAATAGCTTTTGTTGATAGCCTTTCAAAGACAACTATACTCTGTTGAGAATATTTTTGTATTCTTTTTCACCATGGCAGATGAATTGATAACAATATGAGAGTAGTCCTGGAGTATCCAACATCACTTGGCTTTGTATTCCGGTATACTGGAAGTATTTTGATGCCTTTGGAATAATTGGCTGGGCTGTTCATAGTGGCTGAGTTGTTTATTGATGACTTTCAAACAATTATACATTTTCCTAATGTCTGTCTATAGGTATATCTTAATATATCAATTACAAAGGATTTCTGACTATATATTACTCTGGGGTCAATAAAAAGCTTATTATTTACTTGGTGTAAATCTGGTTATATGTAGCAAAACCTATATTCAAGTAGTAGTTTTACTGATATTATATCCAGATACATTCAGTTCTAATGAACTGGAGTATATATAGATAATGCAAGTATGATAATAAATTGGTGATTGATAGATAAGCATAGAGACATCGTAGTAAGAAGAGAGCGAAGAGACCGAGAAAGAGGCTGAGGGTACTCAAGCAAGTCAGGGATCACCGAGATCTAGTGAATTGAATATTATGGATCTCAACTATTTCGTGTATTGCAATTCTATTATGTAGAGCTGATCGTATTATCTCAGGGCTTAATCTTAGTCAAGCATATACACTATATCTCAAGTGGCCAAGCATAACGGTCAGCCCTAGCCATATATGGAACACCTTCAATACTCTTTAGATTCAAATTTTGAGCCATTTTTAATCTGATTATGCTATGTACATTTGGGTATTTAAATATGCCAAATGAACAGAGTACAAGATAATGCCCTGCTGGAAATTTCTATTATTTTTACTCAATGCCTCTAATCAATTCAGCATCAACAGGTCTGGCTTTATATTTCAGCTCCTATCAACTTTATATCATAGTACAAAATCAATTTTAATGTAGTACGTATTATCTACTATGTCAGACTATGTCAGAATATGCTGGGTTAAATCAACCTATTTCAAACTAATATGTAAGAAAATTAATTGGAAAGAGTCTGGAGACATCACTACTCAGTAGAATGATTCAATTTCAACTTGGAAAATAACCAGCAGCAATGCCTCTCAAGTACTTTCTAAAGGTGCAAAAGCTAATTCAACCCACTCAAAAGTCAATTTAATTCCTATATATGCCATCACTGTAAATTGGAGTTTGTACTAAGTGGGGAAGAGTTTTCGACACAATCTGCTACAGATTACATCCAACAGCTCAGAATACAAGTAGATGAGTTGGAATCGCACTCACTTGAAGATGCTAATACAGAGAGTCAGCAATATCTGAAATTTGGTGTAATACTACTATCAGAAAGATACATATTCTATGTTGCTTTCATCGATTATGAGAATTGTGTCATCTAAACGAATAGTCCATGACTTCAAGCAGACCTTTTGGATATTTAATACAATACTTTGTTGCAGACTAATCCAAGCAAGAGGTATCAGTTTGTTAAAAGAGTAAGCAGAGTGAATTTCCCATGGCAATGTTATAAGCCGACTGAATCGAGAGATTTTCACTTCACGAATTCTGGTATTTCACGATTGCTTTGCACATCGAATGAGCTTGATTTTTGGCAACTTAATTTTGCGTAGCCCTCTATAACTAACTAACTTAAATGTTTGCTCATGTGGCTGAGAATTTGTTGCAACTATTGCAATCTGAATAATTGGATGCGCTTACAACTTCTACTGCGACTCCTTGCCAGTATGAGAATCATCTAGTAGCAGGCATCTGAAATTCCACTAATATTTAAAAAGTGTCATAGGTTACTGCTTGTTTGTATCAAATCCTGCCAAATGTACTATGGAAGCTATCCATAGATTGGAAATAACATTATCAAACAAGGTTGTAACTTAAGCTCTGTTCAGAAATGCTGTAACCTCACACACAAAACTGGTCCATCTGGTAAGAACCTCATAAACCTTGATTACATTTGACAATAAAAACTTTTACCAGACTACACAAGATTGGTGCAAACACATTAGAGGTTTCCAGAACAAGTATATTCCAGGGTATGTGTATATTATAGACTGCTGAATTGAGTATTAAAATAAACACAGAGTGAATTGCAGTTGTGGGTTTCTACCAACCAACAGTATTAAGCATTTATAGTCATGGTTGGTTTGGAATGCTGATTACCAGATTGTAGAATGAGCTTAAGAGTATCTAAAAGAGGTTTTCGTACAATGTTTTTGAATAACCCTATAATGTTATTTTGGACACATATTGTTTATGCAAGTCAATTCACCTCTACACTTTCTAAGTCCCAGATTGCCTATTCCACATTGTTTCAGCTATAAGTTACACAGAGCTGTGCAATAATATACATCCTTAATACATTGGATTGGAATAAAGTATTACTTAGTCAAACCATGAAGATAATCAAAATAGTAGTAAAAGACCTGCAGCAAGATACAGACCATATTGTTGACTACCAGAGTATGTTCCATCAAGATTGGCTCAAACTGCAACATCCTACCAGAGCCACATGTTGTAGAGTGGTTATGTCAGATCCAATGTCATGGTGGATATGAATCGAATCAAGTGTGGGAGTATCTTACCCGCAGATAGATACCCTGACACTGTTGATGCATGTACTGGAGGGTTTACAGACTGACAAGGGCTTGCAACAAAGATTCAAGACAATAGTATATGCAGATGATGTCAATAAAGATCTTGATGGTATTTATACCTGTTGAAAGTTGGTTAAGATTTTACTTAACAGTTATATGATTGCATACTCCCTGCATAATATGGTTGGAAAATTGATAATGTAGAGGACAGAATATTTTTAGGCATCCAATTGGCATGAGTCAATTTGAAAGGCTACAGAATATCTCAGGTGATAATTCTGGATAGCACACATGTAAGCTGCTTCAGGTAAAATGATAGTCCAAGGTCAGCAGGGAGTGCAAGTCAAATGCAAAGATTGGAGTGAGTATCTGACTAAATAGCAGTGGGTATAGCAATGAACAGAAGTGCCATATGCACATAATACAAATGGGCCAAATTCATATGAGTGGAGGTTGACATTATCTGAAAATTGAATGCAGATAATTGTACAATAGTACAAGAGATTGCCATCTGGTTTTGAAACTCTGGAATGATATATATTTGAAGTTTCAAAATGCCTGCGCTGCTGCTCTGTATTCAGTTGATGTTAGAACAGCGTAATAGATATTGTGTAGTTATGTTTGCAGAAATTAAGATTACAAAGTATGCAGTTGAATGTGTGTAATTAGTTAGGTGGTTGGATTACCCATGACAGCATAGGTTTATGAAGGCTTGGATAGACACCAACCTGGGTAATAAAAATATCTGACCAGGTATGTAATGTGCAATCAATGGATATAAAAAACCTAATATCAGAATAACAAGGATTAAGCTCATCAATATATCCGATGGATATTATATTAAATATTAACCTAGATCATGATGAGGCCATTAGCAATTTAAATTGACCAGCTGTTTCCATGTATAGTTGTATCTCATACTATACTACAAAGTAGAGATTGCCAATATAATGTGTAGAAATGGATTGGAGCAACAGACTATTATAACATGCAGTCAAAAATCAATAAGTCATAAGCTATTGTGGTCATTGTGAATACCCTGATCGTGAATCAGACTTGAAATACACACCTGCACAGGGGGTCAATTTATCCAAAAGTTAGGCTGGTGAACCAATGGGTAAACATACATCAAATAGAATATACAGTGTGATTTGAAGGAAGTTCCATGATATAGTGACTATGAAAAGCAAGATATACATGGGATTTCAATCATTGTCTACCAAACAACGAAAACATTCTCGATGATGATGTTGAATGCAAAGAAAACCTTCAAATACAACATAATATACTGGAATTGGTTGACGGGAAAATTATTGAACTCAAGGTGAATGAAGATGAAAAGTCAGAAGAATTCTAATTTGAATAGACACTGTTGGCTGATATTGAATTTCTTCGCTACCTTTTGCAGTGGGGGTCCAGTTTTGTGTTGTTTTATTCATACTGTATTCACTCTCATTGGAGTAGGACAGAGTCTATAAACTGCACCTCCGCCTCCAGGCAAGCCAGTTAGATGGCGGTGCTCCCACAAGCTGCCCATTGTCCCCTTCGACAAAGGAACAACTCAATATTGAACCAGAACAAAAGATATCCACGAAACAGAGACTACCCCCGATGTAAACAGCCTTACTCCTCCGCATCTTTTGGCGGGAACTCCACGATGTCAGTAGCTGCGAGGAAGTCCATCACCGCTTGGTCACATTTCTCCATGGAAAACTGCTCAGAAATGTGCACATGTCGGCATCTGCCCGCTTTCCATCTTCTAGCCTTCCCCACGGCCTTCCCGACTGCTGTCTGCCGGTCTTTCCACCGCCTGCAGTGGTGGAAGAGATGCTCCCACGTTGGTAGTGTCCGGCCTCTGCACTGCACGGATTTGTCATCCTCCCGGTATCCATCCCGCTTCGGGTACATTCTAGTCGGTGCATGCCCACTCTTCCGTCTATGGATCCTTGTTGCCAGTAATTTCACGCTCGTCATTGGGACGGGTCTCTTGCTTCTGGCTTTGCTCTTCAGCCTGTAACCGTAATGATCGGAGCACCTGTCAGCATCCCACTCCGCCTTCGCTGCCATCCTCGCTTTGGAGATCCATCTGGCTCTATTCACCGCAGTGGGGGTCCAGTTGTAGTTGGGTTACAAGAAATGTGTATCTGTTTTGGGGGAATTTTTACATGCTGACTGGCTTCAACTTTGATTGGATAACGAACTCGCAATCTGATTGTTTGGCTTGATTGGACATATCATGGTAATCATAATAATACAGCAGTTTGGAACAGCAGCAAGGAAAGCTGTAATTGTAGTACTTATAGTGATACTTCTGAGGGTTGGATCTATAGAGCATATGAATAGTTGATTCTCATTTCACTGCGGTTGGGTTGATAGAAGTGGGAGTAGTATAGGTTGTTGAAAAAGTGGTTTTGCTGAATGTGGAGTGACTAAGGTAGATTCAATAATAGTGGTTGTGTATGAAGTTGTGAGCAGTGAATCTGTGGCAAAGGTAGTGGTGGTGGTGGTGATGGTGGTGGTAATAATGATGGTGGTACTAGTGGTGGTGGCAATGGTGGTAGTGTTAGTGGTGATGGTGGTGGTAGTAGTTTTGCAGGTGGAATGTGTAGAGAGTAGGACCAGTATAGAATGGATGTACACAGTTGAGCTGTGGAGAATACTACTGCGGTGGTGGCAGTTTGATTGATTGAATATTCAAAGAGCATACTTCATTCAGTCTTGATTTGCTGGGTTTGAGTTTCAAGGTGTTGATACAATTATGGAGTCATTGGGCAGCGGAAGGTTCCAGAGTGTGGAGAGAATATAATAGCACACTAGCCACCTGGAACTTAAGGCAGTAAGATGAATCCAGGTTAAGAGTAATGCATTATAAGTGGATAATAATGTATAGTAATGGGGCAGACTGTCTGAAACAATGGCATATGGATGGATCTCATTCCAACAAGTAGGCTACTAATCCATCTGAAATATGAATCTCGGTCGCTGGGAGTATTTGCGAGTACTTGGCAGTTGTTGGACCACAATCCCAGGGTGGTCAAATCTCAGAGTTGACTGCGCCAATGTGGTAGCCTCCAGGTACACCCGGAAATGGTTGCTACAAATCTATGAGTAATCAGAAGGAGTAGCACCAATCTCAGAAGAGGGATGAAATGCAGCTCATCAGCTTGGGAATACATCGAATTACTGCTGGTGTCCATCAGAATCATTGTAACTATTCATTGTTTAATGATTCAAAAATCATATTTTCACTGTGTATTTTTGTTCATGTAGCTTTGTATCTATATATCTCTGTATCTATGTATATATCAATCTACACAAGGTCTATCTGGACTGGTTGCAGGTGGTGGTTGAGTGCAATCGGAGGTGCACCTAGAGACACAGGTTGAGCAATTTTCAGGATGGACTTGGAGGCCATGATCAAGTGAGTTTAGAGATGCACATGGAGGCTGTGATCAAGCAAGTTCCAAGATGCACTTTGAGGTGGAAATGGATTGAATTTGCAAATGTACATGCAAGCAGTGATTGAGCAAGTTTGGAAATGCACTTGGAGATCATGATTGCGTGAACTTGGAGGATGGATTTGTGTCAACTTGCAGATGCACATGGAGTTAGTAATTAAGTGAACTTGGAGGTGTACATGGAGGAGTTCTTAGAGGTGGCCAGTTTGTAGAAGTTCAGATAGGAGATGGTAGATCAGGTGGGAGGTGCAACAGATGCCGAGACTCTAATCATTGATTAAGCTTTAATCTTGAGCATGTGGCAAGTGTTCACTTTACTATTGCGCCAATTCTTTGAGAGATGGCAGGAGGCAGGTGGTCTGAAGGAAGGTATGCTGGGAGCTAAGGGAACATTTTGGAGTGTATTTGTACTTGTGTAAGAATAAAGGGAGACTGGCTGCAACATAGTCAATTTTCAATAGATACTGTACTCAGTGTTAACTTGTGATCATGGCATGGTGGGTTAGAGAGGGATGACATAACTTAGTGTTCTCCAATGATGGTATAGGTGTGGATGAGAAAGAGAGAGATGCCAGACAAAAATGGGAATGATATCAGAAGATTCGAGGAGATCTATGAATTAAGCGGTATGACCTGCCTGGTTGAGTTTATAATACCTTGTATTGGCGTTTGTACCTGATGGATTGGGTATGGTACCTGCCATAACGAGTATTGTAAATTGACTCAGACTCGGAATTCTGTTTACATCTCTGTTTGTCATGATGATTTCCCACAGCCCTTCCGATCTCTCTCTGTGTTGTCCACAACTCTACAATTGGAAGCGAATACAAAGTTTATTCATCCCTCTCTATCTCTCCATGTCAGGATGATAAGTTGACCCAGCATACAGCATTCACTGAAGATCAACACTCTCCTGCTCTCTGGCACTCTCTCTCCTCACATCTCTCATCTCAGTACAGCTTGTTACGCTTTACTCTGTGTATCCTCACAATTAATAGCTAACCAATGAATGGTATATCAGCTCCCTTTGCTCCTCCTTTCCGATCAGAATTGAGTCTCAGCTCCCAGCCTGCCTCCTAACAGATTTGCCACCTCCAGCCAGCTCTCCATGAATAATCTCAGAGGTGAAGTCAACTCTTGACACATGCCCACAACAGTGAGTGAACCAATGATTAGAGTCTCAGCACCAAATACGCCTCTCTCCCAGTCGACGTCCTTCATACCAACCATCTGTGATTAAACGTCCAAGTACACAACCAAGTTCATTCAATCACCGCCACCATGTGCATCTCTGTGGTCACTTGAATACTATTTCAAAGTTCATATATTCATTGCCTCCAAATGCAACTCCAACTCAGTCGATTATAGTCTCCACCATCTCAAAACTCACTTCTTAAGGGCCTCCAAGTGCCTCTATGATTTGCTTGATCACCACCTCCAACTGCATCACCAACATTGCTCAATCATCACCTCCCGGTGCATCTCCAAACTCACTTGATTATGGTCACCCAGTGTATCTCTAGATGTGCTTGACCACCACCTTCATAACACAGCTCTATATCAGCAGAATACATTTTGTCACTGGGAAGCTTCAGGAGTGTATGAGATGAGTTGGCATGTGAACTTACATGCACCAATCGCGGGAGAGAATCAGCCCCGAGAAGGGCATTCCACCAGGGCTTCAGAGTAACTTGGATCTCTGATGACTCATACAGGTGCATGTGGGGAGCAGTTGTGATATGTTTGGATACACGATGAAGCAGCAGAGAGAATTTTGGAAGCACCTGTTACTGTCACCCAACCACTGCAGTGATCCCAAACAAACTCTCAGAGGTGCCTGAGATGTTGCAGATATTCGTTCGCCAGACTGCAGGCACTATCTGGGATTCTGTGGATGACCATGAACAATACAATACCCTCCATGGTGAATATAATGAATGGTTTATGGTTTATTATCAACCGCTAAATCATACTATACTACAGATCATTTTATTTATGATTGAATTTCATGCATCGCCACATCAGCAAAATGTGTTTCGGTCACTGGGTGGCTCTGGAAGTACCTGACAGCTGTTGGACTAGTATCCCAGCGTGGTCAAATCCCTAAGTTGACTGGACTGATGCATTGGCCTTCAGTTCCACCAGGCAGAGCTAACAACAACCTCTCAAAGCTCACTGGACCAATGCAATGGTGTATAGGTGCACCAGGGAGCGCTGGCGAAAAGCCTGTGAGCACCCTAAATTGCTGTAGAGCAGTCTGGGGAAAATAACATCTTCTGTGGGAATGATGCAGGTGCATGTAGAAATCATAGTGACTGTATATCGTAAAATAATTTCCAACAGTCATGGATTCAGTTTGTATACTCAACTATGTGTCAATGTTTCTATGTAGCTGTCCATCAGCAAATGGTATATCAGAACTGGCTGCAAGCGGTGCTGCAGAGCACAATTCGAGGTGTGCCAGAAGACAGTGATCGAGTGAACTGAGATGTGCACATGGAGGCCATGACAGAGCGAGTTTGGTGACTCACTTCGAGGCCATGAGAGAGCGAGTTGGAGTTGCACTTAGAGCCCAAGATCGACTGAACAGAGAGATGCACATGGAGGCTGTAATCATGCTAGTTCAGAGATCCATTTGGAGGGCATGATCAAGCGAGCTTGGAGATGCACTTGTGCCCAAGATCGAGTGAACTGAGAGATGCACTTGTAGGCAGCGCTGGAGTGAGTGCAGAAATGCACTCGGAGGACTTGGGATGGCGAGTGTGGATATACACATCAAGCCTGAGGTCAGGTGATCTGTAAGATCAATTTGGAGGCTGTGATAGAGCCAGTTTGGATATGAACTTAGGGCCCAAGATCAAGTATACAGACAGATGCAGGTGGAGGCCATGATTGAGCAACGTATGAGATGCATTTGGAGGTGGTGATGGAGCAACTTTGGAGATGCACATCGAGCCCAAGATTGAGTGAGCTGATAGCTGCACCTTTCGGCCATCATCGAACGAGTTTGAAGATGCACCATGAGGCTGTGATTGGATCACATTGGACATTCCCTAGGAAACATTGATCAAGTGAAATTGAACGTTGTTGATCTGCAGGGGATCCCTTCGGAGCAAGACACTATGGGAGGTGAGACTCTACTCATTTGATAAGTTGCAATCTTGGGGAAAGTTGACTTTGTGTTTGGGCTCAGGAGGAGCTAGCTGGAGGTGGTAGGTCTTCAGGCAGACATGCTACCACCTGAGGCTACACTCAGGCGCCAAGTTGATTTGGTGAGAATCACAAGTGACTGGCTGCATGCGAGAAACAGTCAATTTAGAATTGATGCAAAACTCATTGTATGCTATACTCAGTTGTAACTGATGATCATGACATGGAGAGATAGAGAGGGATGAGTTAACTTTGTGTTCTCTGGTGATGATAGAGTTGTGCACAACAAAGAGAGAGATGGTAATCAAGATGGGAACAAAGTGGGATGATATGAGAGAATGTGAGAAATGAGTGGTATGACCTCCCTGGGAGGGTTTAATATACGTCGTATCGTGCTTTTTCCCTGCCAGATCAGAATTTGTGCCTACCATATTTGTATTGGTGAATAAACTTACGCATGAAGATGTCTTATGCCCCAGTATTTCGAAATGTTTTCCCCAATCTCTTCTCATCTCTCACGTACTTGTCCACCACTCTACCATCATAAGAGAAACCAACGTTAAGTCATGCCTCTCAATCTCTACATGCCATGAGGATGAGTCAACACTGAGTACAGCATTCACCAATTTCAACATCAACCCAAAATTGACTGTCTTCCACTCCCAACCAGCATCTCATGACTCATTTCTCATCTCTTGGTGCACCTTGTGGTACTCTACTCTTTACATTCCCAGAATTGCAAGTTAACCTATAGATGGAGTCTCAGCTTCCATTGTGCCTTACTCTTGATCTACCACCTCCAGATTGACCACCTCCAAGTACATCTCCAATTTCACAATATCACCTCCAAAGGGAATATTCAACCAATATCAGAGTGTAAATTGTACCAGCAATGTGTCTCGTTTAATCTACCGAATTGAGGATCACTTTTCTGGAGCCAATCCCACATAGACTCCAGGAGCAAATTGGACAGAGATATGCCAAAACACCTATGATGGAAAAATGATCCATATTTGACAATAATGGATTGCCGAAGCAACTCAGCTCAGAAAGCAGACCCAACGGATGTTGTCAGCCACCGGGATCTCTCTGGATTGAGTCAGAAGCCAACTGGTGTATTGACAAGTCAGTGACCAAGTCAGCTGAAGTCAATTGGGAAGTATTCATATGTAACATCAACCAGGACCAATCCTAGCATCAATGAGATCAGATTGATTACCATTCAGGTGAATTGATTCAGGATTTCCGGGATGATTCTGGTGAGCGTCTGTCCATGCTGGTCATACGATTAGTAATGTCACCGCTCGGGTTACAAGCGATGGAATGGGAGAACAAAAGCATCATGTACAATGTGGGTGGGAATGAATTGGTGTAACAGGATGCTGGAGACTTTGGGAGATACGGAAGTGGACGCTGGATTATTGATTATGATAACAAAGTGGTTTGAGGTATTGCAACATCAGACAATGTGGCATGGTTGTATTGATAAGTCTTGAATTGGTGGTGTCTGATATCTTGCAGAAAGATTCCAATGGAATATCGGAGTTCGAGAAATGAATCGAGGGGGGCAGACAAACAGTATATAAAGAGAGGTTGTTTGGTGTTGGAGGATTACCTTCTCTTCTCTCTTTACTCGTACTCATGTATTCTAATCCAACTGACAACTGGGATCCTGATCTTGGCTTGACTCCTCGGACCAAATTTTCAACAAGTTGTCCTGTTTCGAATATCACATTTTACTTTCCAATTTCACCAAAGCCCAACCTGTCAAAGTACTCTGCTATGTGTACCTACAGATTGTACATGATATTGAATATTCTTCTTCCCCTCAACAGGGTGTAAGAAGTTTTCCAAACCTTGGTCTGTGTCCAGTTGGGTTTATTTAGCACCCAACCACCATGGGATCCGTATTCATGATGATTGTGTTGACATCCCGATACAGCATACTGTATTTGATCTCAGTCAATGCACATATCGCTCGCCATATGATGATCCAACATGGGACAATAACTGCACCTTATAAATGGATTGGTTTTATCTTGGTGGATCCCATTGTGTTGTTTTCAGACACGAACCATTGAACGCTTTCAACAGTATTTATGAAATCCCTGCAACAACTGCCCAAGAAGAACATTTGGAAGCCTACAGTTTGGAATAACCAACTGTTGCTTCCCCTGGGAATCATCACTGGACATACACAGCGTGCGAAGGCAGAGGTCTGGATCTTATCAATCCAATTTTTGGACCATGCTGGACTCGAGACTTGGGAACACACTCCTGGTTTCCCTTCGATTCTGAAGAACATTGTGATTGCAAAGGTCATAATTGCGCAGTCGCACACTGGACAATAAGATACGCAGCAGCAGCAGCAACAACAGCTATGATGTTGGGGATTCCACACATTGTTGTAGTACCCCTGACTCCCACACCTTCCGAAATTGATGCATCCAATTGGTACTAATGACTGTGCTTGCTGCACTGCAATGTCCAGATCAGAACAATACGACCACATGCCACTGGTAACTGTAGACGACCAGGCATTCATAGGTGAACAGCTGAATGCGATGGCTGATGGCATAGGATTTCAGGAGGAGTAGGAACGACTGTTGCAATGCTTGGTAGTATTGTTACTGGTGGCCAGGTACATGGAACCTGCGGAGATGGTAGAGAGGGTGTGCAATTATGCAGCACAGATAATCACCTTACAGAAGGAGATCATGGACTTCAAAGTCCTACATTTCCTGCGTCCCACCTGCAACCACTCAGTGGTAGACCAGAGGATTCAAGACCTCATGAATGACCTCTCAGAAGCGACGAGGATGTCTGCTGCAGAAGGTACCTCGGAAGAGTTTAAGGCAGATATCGCTGCAATGACCCGGGATGGATATGAATCTGGAGAGGAGGTGAGGATTTTTCTGACACAACTAGCCAATGCCCTAACCCCAGCAGCATGGACGGCTCTGGCCGCTCCCCAGGGCCAGGAAGACAATGGCCGGAAATTTCCACACTCCCCACACTTGTCAGGGTTGAATCAAACCCAGTGGAGATGTCTGGATTGCTCAGCTACGGACAGTAATTCGACACAGCCCTGCAACCTTTCCAGTCGAACAGTGGACATTGCCGTATGCGTTCAACTGTCCGAGGGAAGTAGCCTTTGTACAGATCTTGCTACATGTCTGAGTGGATGGAACAGTAGGGCTGGGAGACCTACCAGCCATTGTACAACTCCTGCAAGCAGCTTTTTGGGACCCCGACAGGGTGGCCACAGCAGAGTGGCCAATCTGGCCAACTGAACAAAGAAACAGTGAGTTCTCTCTGTACTATGCTGACATACAAGTTATTGCCGCCGATCTCAGTTGGCAACTATCAGCTCTGAAGTATACACTGAGGATGGAGCTCTGAGAGGAAATGAAAGACTCCTTCCAGTATAACAGCATGCCTGGAGAGCTCCCCGCATTTGTGGAGATGTGTCAGAAGTGGGATATTTGGATTGGGCAATGCCAGGCTGAGACAGCGACACAGGAGACATGGGGAGAGATAGCATTCACTGTGTTCCCAAAACCCTCAACACCTCTGGCAGATTCCACGCCAGCCCAGGCTAGGACCGTTTGCAGATATGCTGGATGCGCACCTTGGCATCTCAGCACCAGTGGACGAAGAATCTAAGAGGACAAAACGGTGACATGGTTCATGGACGGAAGATGTTGATATTGTGGTGGGTGGATTCATACAGTGGCAGCATACGTGGCAAGGTCAAAGGGTCAGATGTTCACTCCAGCTGTAGCATGGATTATGGAAGCAGGAACTGGCAGTAGTTCAGAGAAATTGGGAAACATTTAGGTCAGCCAAAGACAGATGGCTCTTTGATAGACCAACAATGTTTTATTTCAAGTGCTTTGAAATGTTTTGGAATTTCGCATTTGTCAGTTACCAAGGTGGAGGTTTTGGAAGGATCAATGGCAGGGAAATAATTAGTTATAACCTGCACATTGGCCATTGACAACCATGAGGTACCTACACATGCCCTGATCGATTGTGGAGCTACAGTCATTGCATTTATGGAACACGATATTGCTTGCCATCACAAGATTCTGCTCCAAGCACTAAAAGAGAAATCAGAAGTTGAGGTCATCGACAGGAGACTTATTGAATGAGGACAGAATACACATCTTGCCAAAGTAAGGATGATGATTTAAAATCATAAGCAACGATTACCAATGTTCGTTACCAAATCAGGACTTTATTTTATTGCCCAAGAGACACCCTGGCTGAGAATCGATGATATGGCGGTGCCATTTAGATCAAATACAGTTATATTTGGGTTACATTATTGCACTACACATTGTCATGAGGCACCAGTCACTGTTTGAGGTGTTACGGAGGAACCTGCAGAACATATCCACCTTCCAAAACCAACACTAACTAAATCACAGATACGACAACAAAGACCGTTTTGAGGGAATACTGTAATGCTTACTGGATCCTCCTTTTTCGGACCCATCAAAAAACGAAAGTTCAAAATTCTTAACGCATCACTATATGATATCAATGAGGTTATCAAAGCAAAGGACCTGAAGGAATGACCTCTGGAAGAGATTGTTACCAAACAGTAACATCAGTTTTTACCACAATTCCATAAGCTTTTGGCAGATCAGCTTCCCCCACCTCGACCAGGTATTAACCATGAGATGTGAATAAATGACAATGAAACGCCATGTTGGGGACCATTATATCTAATGTCAAGAGCGGAATTGATAGTCCGCAATGCGTGGTTGGAAGAAATATATCGACAGGTTTCATTCAACAATCATCATTGCTGTTTGCAGCACCGGTCCCATTTGCACATAAAGGGTGATGGGGGACTCCGATTTTGTATTGGCTATCAGGACATAGACAGCAAAATGGTCATAAATCAGTACCATCTTCCCCTGATACCAGGATCAATGAACATCCTCCATGAAGCCAGCATATATACGAATCTTTATGTATGGAAGTCATATAATTGATCAAAGTTATGGAAGGCGATTAGCATAAGTTATCCTTTCGAACTCGGTATGGGTGGTTTGAACCCACAGTTGTGCATTTCGGAACACAAAATGCCCCTGCAGATTGCAACAGGTATGATTGTAATGTTATTTGAAAGGCCTTGGACGATTCTGCATCGGCCCATTTGGATGACATTCTGGTATATACCAATACAGAAGAGGAACATGTGGATCATGTTAGATGGATTATGGAAAGTCTTTTCGAAGCTGGGCTATACTTGTGACCAGAAAATTGCGAATTTCATAAGAAAACAATGAAGCACCTAGCTTTGATTATATCAACAAAGGGGATTTCATTGGGTACGAATAAAGTGGAAACTATGCCGAATTGGAGCCTGGAAAAGAAGACTGCGAATAACAGGCTGAATACTTCATTTGAAGTACAGCAGTTTCTCGAGTTTTGAGATAATTATCAATGGTTTATATCAAAGTATTCTGAGAAGGCGGAACCCCTAAGAAGACGTACCACAAAGACCAACAATATGGATCAGAATCGGAACAACCGCTGGTGTTCGAGACAATGAAAATGGCATTTACAATCGTGCCAATTCATGGACATTTTGATCATGAGTGGGAAGTAATCATCGAGACAGGTGCTTCTGATAAGCTGTCTGCCAAGGTTCTGTCACAACATGATGCCAAGGGAGCATTACATTCTGTAGCATATTTCTCAAAAACACATACACCTGCAGAGTGTAACTATGTCATCTATGATAAGATACTTATGGCAATCATTAAAGCTCTTGAAGAATGGAGACCAGAGTGTGCAGGGACGTTGCAGCCCCTCCAATTGTTAACAGATCATATGAATGTTCAGAATAATATGACAAACAAGTTATTGAATCGGAGGTGGGCACACTGATCTGAGTTTCCAACCCCCATTGAGTGTGGACTGGTCTGTAGACTGGGGAGATCAAACGGAAAAGCGGATGCTTTACCAACAAGGACTGGAGACCGTCCTAAGGGGGGGGATGAATAAGTAAGTATCATGCAACAGGTAGTTGTAACCCCGCACCACAAACTGGAACAATTGCATTTGTTGGCCGATAGTCAGCCCATCCAGGGCTGTCTGTCTCTGGCTGAACTCTTGGCAGAAGCATACAAAACCGACCCGGTACCAGGGAAGATACTGGAAGCAATTCGGGCGAATAATGAGTGAAGAGATATTACCATTGCCGAATTTCAGAGGTAGGCAGGGTGGATACAGTATCGAGGCAAGTTGTACGTTCCAAAGAGCAACCAGTTATGGCTACAGTTGATTGAGGAACATCATAACACATCTCAAGCAGGACACCCTGGACTGGCGAAAAGTTTGGACCTCCTAGAGTGACCGTATTACTAGAAGAAGGGGTGCAATTAGGTGGACCAGTGTGTATGAAACTGTTATGGTTGTCAAGGGTCCCGGAGATCATGACAGTCATCATTCAGACTTATTCAACCGCTCTCAGTACCAGACAATTCATGGGAGGATAGATCAGTGGATTTCAGAATGGCATGACCGGAATGCGAAGGATTTGATGCGAGTTGGGTGGTAGTGGATAGACTTCCGTAGATGTGGCATTTCGTTCCCTGCCATACAACAACAGACGCTCTTGGGTTGGCCAAGTTATTTTTGAATGTGGTGGTGGTACGACTCCATGGATGTCCAGCAATGATTGCTTCAAATTGGAGACTTCAATTTGCTCCAACACTTTTGGGTGAGATATGTAACCTTTCAGTAATTCAAGGGAGGATGTCAACAGCATTTTACCCACAGACTGATGGCCAGGCAGAATGGATGAATGTGAGTATGGAACAGTACCTGTGGGTGCATGTGAACCATCAGCAGGATGATTCAGTAAAATTACTCCCAATAGCCTTATACGCTATAAATAATGGGGTATGAGAAAGAACAAAGTAAACGACATTATTGGTCATGCAGGGTATGGACCCTTGGATCACATTTTAATATGAACCACCGCAAGGACTGCATTGCCAGCATCAAGCTACCATGCAACAGATCCTTGAACATTTACTAGTGGAAATGAAATATACTCATGCAGTTCAGGCAGAGGGAGCAAACAGAGCTTCGGTTCCGGCGCTGAATATACAGGAGGGGTCTCGAGTATGGTTGGACGCCCGACATATCCGCATAACAAGACCAAGCTGAAGTTGTATTTAAAGCTATTGGAATCATGTACAGTGATCTGCCAAATTTCCCCTTATGCTTTTGAATTGGATCTCCCTGCGACAATACAGATTCATTGCATCCATCCGGTGTCACACCTTGATCTGGTGGTAGACGATCCCCTTGCTGGGCAGCAGGTGGAGCCGCAGCCACCAGCGGAGGTTGATGACGAGGAAGAGCATCAAGCTTCTGGAGTTCAGGTTAGCTGGGTGTATCAAAATCACTTACAATATCTTATTCGGTAGACAAGCTATGAATCCCCTACATGGGAACAAGTGAAGTTTCTAGATGGCCTGCAGGCAGCGGACGAGGTTCATCAGAACTGTCCAGGGAAGTCAGGTCCATCGAAAGATATCCTCGGGGAACCTCGGACCAGTGTGGGGGATACTGTCACTGCTCGGGATGCACGTGACAGTATGCGAGAAGGAATTTAGTCTGTACAAGGAGAGTGTGAAGGAGTTACTGTTGTGGAAAGGCAGAGACATTAGGAGATGTGGAAGTGGTCGTGGGATCAGTTATTATGACCAGGTAGTGGTATAAAGTGTTGTGATGCCAGTCGATGTGGCATGGTTCAATTGAACAGAGTAATGTTGGTGGTGTGTAAGATCACGGAGAAAGATTCAGATGGTATACTGGAGCATGGGAAATGATTTGAGGGGGGCAGACAAACTATATATAAAGAGAGGTAGTTTGGTGTTGGATGATTTCTTTTTCTTCTCTCTTTACTCGTTCTCTTGCATAGAAAAGCAACGTATGAATTTGGTCCTTGTTTTGCCTTGTTTCCTCGAAACCAATGTGGAATGCTTTGTCTTGTCTCTGATGTCACAATATTGTATCCATTATCACCTACTCCTGACCTGCCTGTTACAAGTAATGCCTTACCTAGCCTTTCTTTCAAGATTTCTTTAATTCATATCAAACAAGTGCTATGAAATGCTGACTCTCAGGTCCAGTCAGTTCACTTTTGATGATAGTCAAATAACAATAATCAGTCACTTCCCTATAGCGAGGACAGCTGCAGTAGTTCGGGCTGGGTATCAGAATCACAGCTGGTTCATGTTGATCTAGATCGGTGATTGCGGTTGCAGTCGTAATTACCTTGTACACAACTTGATGTAGTCATCAACACGGTGGATCCTACCTGAGGTTGTTGTGAAATAGGGAGATTGTAGACAGATCTCCTGATGTCATGACTCCCCTACATCTCTTGTTGGATTGAAAAGCAATCAGTGAGCAAGATCAGGTCTGGCTTGAGGTTTATAGAAATAGGGTGGGACAATGGGATGTGCTACCAGACTGTGCAGAATCACTCACATGGTGTGGATTAACAAAAATTTGAAGTGAGAATATTTGGCCAAGAGCTGGATAAAATAGAGGGTGTATTTTTCTTTATATGGTAAGAAGATGTCTATGTACCCCAGGGTGTTCCAAATATATATACACCCCATCACCCTGTCAACTGCTGTTATTGCTTGGTCTCTGTGCGCCCTCTGCTGACTTCCCCTGTCAAACTGAATGGTTGTGGTGAGAAATGGAATTTCCTTGCTCAACTCCTGTCTGGCCTTTTGTGTAATGCACCCCTCTCCTCTTTTATCCCATACAACCTTATAATCAAACTCAAAAGAACATAACAACAACTTAAATCCAACAAAATAACCAAAACTCAAAGAAATAACATAAACTCCAAGGAAAAACACAAACCAAAAGGAAAAACATGGATGCTGTCACTCCTTGCACACCCACATTGTTTTCCCACCATGTGTGTCTGCCTTCTATATCCAATGGCTTGTGGCAATGTATCAGATGTTGCCAAGGTGAGTATCGAATTGAACAATGGCCAGATGTATGACATATACTGCCACTGTATCTTGTACCCAGGCTTCTATAATCAACTCAGGGTCTTTTTTTACAGCAAATTGGAAGATGGGTATGGTCTTATTTCCCATTTTTCTCTCATGGCATGCCATTATCCTTGCTTTATCACCCAGCATTTTCTTGCAGTCCAGGTTGATGTTATGCCAATCTTGAAGGCAGCGGAGGTATTCTTCATTCTGAGCATCATCATTGGAACTGTTACATATCATCATGGCAGGGGAATGCTAAATGAATCTATGACTACCCATCAGCTTCGGGTCGGTCGGCTTATCTCAGGTCATACAATCCCTGTCTCAGTGGCAGTTGGCCACAATACACTAGTGTGGGGTTTACTGGGGTGTGGCTGTATCGTACTGGTCTCTGGTGTGGTGGGAGTTGGTGGGATTGTATGCACCTCAACTTCTGGAGGAGTTGGCAGGATTGTAGCAGTCTCTTTGTTGGCTGTAGTGCTGGCTCCATTGGCAGACCCATCTGTGGCTAGTGTTAGCAACAGTTCCGAACTGCTAGAACAGTTCCAGGATAGGGTTCGAACCAGAACTGAACCTTTTAAACGCGTCTTACCACATGAAAAGCCTAGACCATTGCTTATTGGCCAGTTTCAACCGGACAACCCGGCACTTCCAAACCCAGAATTCTTGCTCCACTTAAGTTTTTGAGTTCTGATTGTATAGCGACATGATCTAGACGTGAATTATGCAGTTTTAGGAGCTCTTTCACCTGCTGGTCTCCGAGTCTGTATCTGAGCAATATTCATTGTGCAGCTGTTGAAAACCCACAAGTTGGGCGTGATTTGGAGTGTTATTTCATAGCGACTCAACGAATATTGATCAGAGTGCAATTCAGAAAACTCGGGGTGAAAGAGCTCCTAAAACTACATCTTTTACATATAGACCATCTCATTATACAATAAGAACTCGAAAGCCTAATTGGAGCCACAATTGTTGGAACTGAAAAATAGATCTGCAGTCCTGTTCCAACCCGGCCAAAAAACACCGGTATTTGTTCCAGTCCAGGTAACAACCCAGTGCTGGTCACCCAGTTTGGATCCCTTGGCGGTTCCTAACCCGGAACGGGGTATCAGTTCCTGTTGCAACCCAGACCGAAGCTTGGTAACCCAGAACCTTTGCTAACACTATCTGTGGCCAGATCCACCTAAAGCTCTCTAGCGTTACTTCCAGCGTACACCACATCCATTTCAATGTCATTGATTGGAGGGGTTCGAAGTTGAAGAAACTTGCTCTTATTGGGTAATGGAGGAAGTACATGTATTCCAGGTTTGCCATGGTGTCCTGATGGTGAAATCGTACAATGTTGATTATCATGACTGCTGTTAATTAACCCTGGGTAATAACTAAGAGGCAAGGCTAACCCCAAGAACTATTGTAGGCCCATAATGTCACAGTCAACTTCTTCTTGCAGCTGAGGGAAGCTATTATCTAAAAACTTTTTAGCTTCCTTGATGTCTCCAGAAGTATACCACTTCTTGGCTATTGTCATCCAGCTTAGCATGGTGAGTTGTTTAACATATGCATGGCTAAGACATCTTATTGCCAATTTGTGAACTCTAGATATTTGACTCCCAATTGCAGTTAATCAGAGCCATTCCTCACTTCTGCTGAAATCCCTTAGGATTTCTGGAGTTCAGAGCAGTCCTACCAGCACTCTCCCAGCTTCTTGTTGCTCATGACTTCCTCTTCCAGGCAGTGTGGGGTTATTTCATCGTCTCTCTTACCCTGCCAAAACAATTGACGGTCTTTAGGTCATCATTGGACCAGTCGTAGTCTAACTTGTTCGAGTTGAAATAACTTTCTGCGACATTGGATAACCTTGCGACCTGAGTGTTGGCCCCATTGCTGTTGTCACCAAAGATGCCATACATTGCTAGAATGAAGTCAGCTTGGCCTTGGAGGGTGAGATCCAGAGTGGCAATTTTTAAAGTGTCTTGTAACAATCTACCAGGTCTATTCAGGAAGAAATCCCACCTGAGTTGTTACAGTGTTTCCAATGGAAAAGATTCTGGAGAACCATCACCAGAGATAGTAGTGGTATTCAAAGAGATGATATATATTGTAATAGCGGAGGTGGTGACCGCACCAGTGGTGGCTGTAGCGAGTACTTGTGCAATAAGGTTGAATGATGTAAATGTCTGGCCGGTTGTTGGTTGGTGGGTATCATTGAGATGGTTCTATTGGGCACATTTGTCAGTGTGCAAAGGGTGTTAAACAGCACAGTTTGGTGGCTGTGATTTTTGAGGAACATGGGAGGGAAAGAGCTTGATATGACTGGAGGGGTATCTTGTACTAATTACGTCTTCATCCAGTTACTAAGTGGTCCCTAATTTTACTAGTCTGCCCATTTCATATCTCATCACAACTTCTTTGCATATTGCCATCGAATTTGCCTTAATCTATTTGGCAGTTGTGAATAACATGCTCATTATTTCTGTTGTGGGTGGTGAATATTCTACCCACTCCTGCAGTAGGTGTGAGCTATTTTATCTTCAGGTGACTAGAGGATTAGGGGAGACTGGTAGCAATTTTTTGTGTAATATGGATACAACTCAGCCAATAGAAATATTGCTTCCCCCACAATCTTACCAAACCACTCAATTATGTGCTGTTGATATCTTCTACACCATTTATTATGGTCCATTCAATAGATCTCCTCCCTTTCCCCTCCAATCTTCCCCAACTGCCATCATTCCCCTCATTGCTTTTGCAGGTGGTCCACCTGCACAGGATGCACTACATTTCGTGTATCCACCAGCTTTTTACTCCATGCCATAACCTCCACCCACACCCACAATCTTCTCTTCCATTCTTTCCACTGATTTAAAATACTCCCATCATTATCCTATACAGTTCTGGCCTGCTACTGGCTATACATAGAATGCGCTGAATTCTTCCAATTCCTCCACTTCTGCAATGCTAGGCATACTACTTTCTCATGCACCAGGTATTCCTTTATTGTACATGAAGCTCTTCTTCGGCTGTCTATCAGGTATCCACCTCCTGAGCTCTGCTGTATGTAGTGCTGTGAGTAAATCGGTTCACAAACACTTCTCATTTTCTCAGACACAGTAAGGTCCGTGCCGTCCAGCATCCAGATTGGGACTGCATGACTACTATATCTTGGTTGGGTGTACAACAGCCGAATTGCTGATTGGAAGGTGTTCAGCTTGGAGAGTGGCTGCTTCGTTGCAGTAACCTTTCTTGGCATCACTCCACTTGGTTACAATTTGTATGGAAGCATCAGTCACCTATTGCCGTCAGTTCAGCAGCCTTGCTATTGTTACTTGCAGTGACACTGTTGTGTCATTTTCTTGGGTCTTGTTGGCGGCATTGCATTTGACAGTCTGCAGTTCTAACAGTGCCAACCCCTAATGACTGAACATTAGGTGGAAGGGCACAGATCCAGTCATGGCTCTAATGGTGATCCTGGTGGCCAAGAGCTCCACTGATTGCTGTGCAAGGCACATCTTGTTTGGTTTGTCAGAGCGGGTGCTGTTGTTGGATAATGCATCTGAAATCGGTCTGTACCATCATTTGATTACTCAATTAGCGGTGGCAGAGTTTGGGGTTATTGGGATCTTCTGGACATCGAAATGTTTGATCAGGAGAGTGGTCTAATGTTCATTATCAGCTGCTTCGGCCACTAACACACATATTGGCATTTGAAGTCGACAATTTTCATCCTTGCGTATGATGCCTTGTACGTTCTGCAATGTACCGGATTTTAGTATTCATGACTGTATGCACCCTCTGAGATATGCCCTGGCAAGCCGCAATTGGTTGAATCCGCCCTCAGTTTTGGACATGTACACAACATCCATTCCCATTTAGTGTTAGCAATTGTTGCAGGTTACCTGGCTGCAGTGCAGGTTGGATCCGGAATCGAGACCCTGGTGTAGGTTCGTAATCACTACGGAACTGAACCCATTAACTTGCTCCAGGTTGAAACCCGGCTGTGACCAAAAACTGCTGGTTGTCGGCCGAGTTGGAACCGGACCACGGTTCCATTGTGCAGTTCCTGCAATTGTGGCTGAAATGAAGTTTTTGAGTTCTTATTGTACCACAACATGGTATATACGTAAAAGATGCAGTTTCAGAAGCTCCTTCACGCCCTGGTCTCCAATTTGCAATCCAATCACTAATCTTCAAGTCGCAATGAAATAACGCTCAAAATCACACCCAAATTGCGGGTTTTCAACATCTACTCAATGAATATTGCTCAGATTCAGAGTAGGAGACCAGCATGAGAAAGAGCTCCTAATACTGCATAATTCACATATAGATCATGTTGCGATACGATCAGATCTCAAAAACTTAAATGGACCCCAAAATCATTGCTTACAAGGGCCGGGTCTTAGGTGGGAACCGGCCCAAAAGCAATGGTCCAGGTTGTTCTTTTGGTATAACCCATTGCAACGATTTGATTCCGGTTCGAACCCTGACCTCAACAGTGCCAGCTGGTTGGTACCATTGCCAACACTGTTCCCGACGAGTGCCACAGGTGGCTAACGATTCAGCATTCCAGAGCTTTGTGACATCACCATTGTGCACTATTCGTGCAGCGCAATCATGATTTCACCCAGTTTTTGATTTCAATGTACATTCCAGGACAGCAGTCCAACTCAACTACCATTCATAACATTCCTTCCATTCCACTGGGTGCACTCCATTCACATGCAGCTTCAATTGCATTCCATATATTGTCCATTCTTGCAACCACATTTGTTGGCAGGTTGTGACATGTCTGCCTCCAGTGGAGTACTCTGTCCGAAAAAGGTACTTCATATCATCCAGCTAATACAGCTGCATTGCTATGGTTGGTTTTTCTTTGGCGACTTCCACTTCCCCAGACATTCACCTCTTTTCTTCTGTCTCCCTGTAGATTCTCCCCTCAGATTTCACACAACAAATAGGATGTATATTCTCTCCTTCCTCTTTTTTGCCAGCGCTTGTTCCACCAGTATTCCCTGTATACTTGCTTCAATTGTTTCCTCTTCTTCTTCCTCCTCTCCTAGCTTGGGCTCCCCATCCTCTTGTGGTCACCATCAAAGACAATGATGACCTCTATTCATTCTCCAAAGAACGTGAATTACATCAACTTCTAGCCACCGCTTCCATTCCATCCTGCAGGTACCTTGTGCTCTTTACTGGTTATTGGCTGCTAAGTTTGGTAGATTCACTAATGTGTTAGTGTCTGATTCCACAAGGTATCTCACACTATATAGGTAGTTGAGAAACTTTTTGAGTGTATCCATCAGACCACAGCACTCATGTTGTCCCGTATGATAACAATTCCTGGCAGTATTCCAAATCCCGGTTTCAGAGTGACACAGGTACCAGACATGATTCTGGCCTTCCTGCTGTAATTATACCCCAACATTTTCCATGGGGATCAACTCCCACCACTATGTGGCCAGCACCATTGCTAATGTCTAACCTCATCAACACTGGAGCATTACAGGAAGCTTCCTTCAAGATTGCCATACAATTCCTTTCTACAGTCACCAAGGGAAACTGAACTTCATTCTGCAAGATCCGGAACAGGTGTCCTGCGACTATTGCGTATTGAGGGATCCATATTGGAAAGAATGAGCAAAGTACCAAAATGCCCTTCAGCCAGTTGTATTCTCGCACCAGGGCCAATGCCACACCTTGTCAACCTTCATCAATTGCAGCCTCCTTCCCACCTCTCCACAGCCAGACTTGAATAGTTGAACATTGTTACAACACTAGTAGGATTTCTCTCTGAACAGAGTTGCTCCAGCTATCCCCATATCAGCAAGTATGTTATCAAGATTCTGGTCATGTTTCATAACAATCCTTTAACCTCCAGGCAGTCCTCTACCTCTTCTTCCCTGTATCAACTCTGTGTGCCTTTCACCATTACATCTTCAATAAATATATCCACTATTGATCCCTGGTGGGCATTAAGTATTTTCCAAGATACTCTGACAAATGCTGATACTAAACTAGTAGCTCCCTATACCACTCTGGTTAGCTGATAAATGCCTTGCATAGCCTGAAGGCGAATAGAGTTCCAGCAATACTAGTCCAACACGTTTTGGAAGTACCGACAGTAAATGTTAATTACAAAAGATGTTGGCAGCCTGGTAAAGACTTTGGAAAACTCTTCAAAGTTAGGCAGTATCTCAGCATCCTGTGGAGTGTTCTGTTTCCTGCTAATGGCAGATATAATGAACCAGTAAGTCCCATTCTATTTTAGAGCAAAGAAGTTAACATGCTTATAGAGGCTCCCACAATCTTGAATAGGTCCTGCCAAACCCTCTCTTCTATCATCACCTTTTATACTGGAGTGAGTTCCTTGGATATGTCGAAGATATGATCATTCGAGACCCTGGGACCAAACTCCAGCCAGATGTATCAAGATGTCTTGACATTGTCACTAAGCATTTCCAATTCGTTCCATTTATACAATAGTTTGTATTCTCTAGTCAATGCTATACCCAGGAGAGCTTCCTCTTCCTCCTGCCATAATCTGTTTCCTGTCAGTGGCACTTATTCTCTCTGAGGTGTCAATTATCCTTCTCTTTCTCGGTGGAAGATGATGGGTTAAACAACCTGTCCCCATTACCTCATTCTACTAGGGCCCAGATGACAGCTCATCAACTTCCATCCTGTCTGGGCATCTAGTGTACATCCATTCGACCAGGAATCAGGCTGTAGGTTTCTGGCAATGAGTGAGTACTTGACAGACTCCCAGGCTGACTTTGTGCATTCATGGAAGTTGAACATTGCCTAGTCCAAGAATCAGGACAAGTATTGTCCTTGACTAAGTTCTGGTGCAATGCAGTCTGTAGAACTCCACCCAATCCTGATGGATTCTCTCCCAGTTACCCTCATTTCTCTGACAGGAATTTCCACACCCAGCAACTACTCCTTGGCTATCATCCTCTTGACCAACTCCCTGACTAACAGCCCATCACCCTCAACCAACCTGACTTTCGAGTTTAAGCGTATTCCTGTCAGCTTCCTGACTGCCTACAATTGCCCCAATTTTCTGACTGATAGTTTCTCTTATTCTTTTAGCAATATCTGCTCTTTTCCATTTTATATACATTTCACTTTACCTGCAAATACCCCCATCCTATCCTCCAGGATCTACCCTTTGACCTGTTTACTATTTGAGCCCTTTTTATTCCACTCATTTCTCTGGAAACCCTTGACAATTGTTTCTTGGTGGTACCAGGCCCTATCCTTCCTAGTCACCCTGAATTTAACTTGGCATATATATTTCCTGAGCTGCTGGCAAATCTATCTTGCTTGTCTCCCAGAAAGAAAGCAGTGAACATTAACTATTCTGTCCCATTAAAGGCGGAGATGGTGACCTCACTACTGCCATTGTTCAGGTTCCTTACAGATTTTCAATCATAAGATTGACAGTGAGAACCCCAGATTACCTGTTCAGATCCTGATTTTGCTGAAAAGCTAGGCGCTGGGGTGACCATTCCATGGATGCTGACTGGTACCAATTCTGCCACTTCCATCAAATCAGATGTATTACCATCGGCAGTGATCATCTTCCACTCACTACATTTCCACTAAATGGTCAACTGTCTGGCACGTTTCGGACTCAGCATGCAAACCTTCTATCCACCATTGTTGCACATGGCAAGATTGTGTGAATGAATCATTCCAACAGTGGTTGAAGAGGCTCAGGCATGATGGGTTTCATTGTCTCCGGCCTCACCATTCAGGCGTTAGAGCACAGAAATGTGAGCAACTCTAAGTAGCATTGGGTGTGGCTGTTGTCCTGGCAGCAACTCATTTGTCATTTGGAACTGAGACTGTTTTAGACTTTGTTATTAGTTGAAAGGTCAATTTGCTGGTATCTTCCTCCTGCCAGAGTGGAATAGTGAAATTGAGCTGGCTGCGTCTGAGGACTATCTAGTTTCATCGATCTAGGACTGCGGCTCTGTTCTGTGACACTCTCCGAGCCATTGGGGTCTTTGGAGTCCTCTTTTCAATACAGTCTACCTAGGTCAGTTACTTGCTGAAAGCTACCACATTCATCATAGTATACTCTTTCTTGTAACTAGCACTCATCGAAATCTCAGGAACATCTGCCTCAATACCTGCCCACTTATTATCACCCCTAGTCACCTTCTTGGGCTTCTTTCTTTTCTCATCCACCATGCCTTATGCTCTCTGCTTGTGCACAACTGCCAACCATTTTTCCCTCTCTGTCTCATCCAAATCCAGGTGTCTCTCTTGCTCCATGTTACTTTCCTCCTTGTCTTCAACACTTATTTGGGCTTGTTACTCTCCTTCCTCAGCGTGGTAGTCACATAGTTCTTGTATACAGTCCCAGTTGCATTCTTTGATGCCATCAAGCATTGCGGACTGCTATGAGTAATATCTGCCAATATCCGACTGCTGTCAAGTTATCCCTGAGTAATGACCAGTCACCCGACCGCTAGCCATCTGGAACAGCTAAGATCTCACAATGTGTTGCAGCAGAGGCGGCTATAGTGTTGTCATTGTAGCTACTCCCTCCATCCTACACTTGTCAAGCTACTTCACAGGCATATTCTCAAATGGACAACAATCTTCTTTCCAGGCCATATCCCGATATCTCCCCTCCATTTCCTCACCTTGTACATAACGTGAGTCTTTCGCATTCACTAGGATGGACAATACCCAGTTTCCCAGTGGACCAGACATAGAACAGAATATGCAGATGTGTCCCACCTTATCATAAGTGAGAAAGGGTGCTAATCCTAGCCATGGGTGCGGCTGATAGTTGTGTTCTGGCGGTCTTTGAGTAGATCCGGTGGGTGCATCTGATGCTGTGAATGTTATTCTTTTTTACAATAGTTGATGGTCGGTTTGGATGGCAAACATGCTGGCCCTCTGGTAGCCTCGATTCCTGGGCTCAGTCACCTTGCTCATCTGCAAGACCCAGGAAGCAATGGTGTTAAATATATTGTCCATTGTTGTATAGATTGTATTTTCAGCTTTTGCGATAGGAATTCCCTTTGTGGCTTGTGCTGGTGCCACAATCATTTCATTAGGAATTGCCAGCAGATTTGCCACGACTGGTATCTGTGGAAGTGGAACTACAGCTGGGACTGCATAGGGAGAGACCCCCAGTGCCTTATGTGCTATTGTAGGGTCTAGGAGAGTGAGGGTATTGGTGGTTGCATAGCGATTGGGAATAGGCTGTCAGTGTGGGTTGGCTTTGGATTATGAGGGGCCTCTAGAGTCTTTTTGGGGTTCTATTACTTCTTTTGCACTCAAATCTCATCGGAGGGTTTCTAAGTGCATTTCCACCTGTGAGTACTCAGCCAAGGCTGGCTTTTTGACCATAACGTGACTTGTGCTGTCTTTTCCATGGATACTGCCTTTCTGACATATCTTCCCAGGATCCAACAGGTCCTAGCAGAGTTGTTTGAAGCACCAACTTTTGTACCTATAAACTTAGCTCTCCGTATTGCTGATGGCATCTTTCAGTTCCTCTTTCCACAGCTGACAGTGCTTCATTGAACATCAGTTCATTTGTTTGATTGTCTTGCAGATTGTTTCAGAACAATTGTACCGGATCATTTTGAAGAAGTCATGAGCAACTGGGTCTGTCCCCGTACGAGTGGAATGGGTAGTGATTGCAGTAATGAACAGTGGAACATCCCGTCCTCCGAAGTCTGGGGCACCCATGGTTTGCAGAAGTGTTATTTACCTTTTATCCATAGCAATTGCAATGACCAGGAACTGGTTGTATTGTATATAATTGTACAGATAGTTGGACAAGGCATTGGTGGAAGATGCAGCATTGGCTGGGAATTCTGTGCTACTTGAGAGTTGAGCAGGACAGAATCAGACATGGCCACAGAAACAGATGGCAGTGCAATTCGATCCTGTGTGCTTAGGTGTCATCTTGATTACTATTGTCATAGCAATTTGGCACTCACATTGTGGTTTAGGTGGTAAGTAGGAAGTGATTGGTAACCTACTCTCAATTGCTAGTTTGTGAGTTTTCGGAATGGGATTTGGGTCAATTTGTGCTCAGTTTGAGGTGAGCTCTTTTTTCATTCCTTTCTTAGCCCAGCATCACCACCTTTCGCTGTCTTCTCTCATAGCTATGTGCCACATCGGCTATCTCTTCTATTCTCCTCCCTGCACCGTCCAACCTGATGACTAGTACTTTCCTGATTAATTTTCTTCAGAATCCTACAACCATCAATGATGTCCTAACTTGTGATTCCTTCAGGTCAGAGTGCACCTGTATCTGGTGGTGGTGTCAATTATCAGTTGTATTTGCTCGTCCAGATATAAGGTTAGTGAGTATTTTCAGAGAGAATACTGTCTACAACATTGGTGTCCAATTTCGCAGGCATGTCAGTATCATAATCTCAGTATTCATGCCAGGATGAGGTCAGTGGTGTTTACCCTGGGGTTAGGTCTGTGCCATTTCATTTGTAGTCTGGCTGGTTTAGGGTTGGTTTTCATCTTTTAGGATTGTTGTTGATCCAGACTTATCATACCTGGCATTTACAATCTGAACTTGTTTGCACCGCCACTGGTAATGGTATTATTTTCTTCAATGTTCACTCTCCTTGCAGAGTAGGTGTCCGCAATTAGTAGCCTCTCTGCACTTATACCTTGATTACCATGTGGAGATTCTTTCGACTATTTTGTACTCAGCCTTCTGAACCAGCATCCATAATTGGGCTCCATTTGTGGTAAAATGGCGGAGCTAGTACACAGGCGGCCAATCTTCGGCACATCAGCACACCTCTTGCAGCATCCAAAGGAGACTCGTGAGAAAGTGCGGTTCTTGCTCAGGTATTTTCACATGACCATGTAAGGATACAATAGGATACTGGCATTTGAGAAACTACACAAACAGCCCGGATAGACAAAAACTTAAATCAATTACTTGGGGCTAAGACCTGGAAGGAATAGAGTGTGTATTTTTTGTTGTATGGTAAGATGATGGCAATTCACCAGAGTATTCTCCAAATATATTTACTCACTGTCACCCAGCCCACTTCTGTTATCTCTATATCTTCAAGTTCTCCCCTCTGATTTCTCTTTCTCATGTGAGTGGTGGTGGCTAGAAATAGATTTTCCTGCCAAAACATTCCAGCAGCACCTATGCAATAATACAACAATGATTACCGAACCATTTTGTCCATTGATAGGTACAGTTCATGATAGTGAAGGATGGATTGCAGATCACACAACTTGCAATCACTCTTGACAATACACGTCTAATTGGAAAACTGCATAAGATGATAACGAGGAGAGAAAGCTGTCAGCTCCAACTGAATTGACTTTTATCAAATATGAACCAACCAGCAAATAGTGATATGTGTCTATATGATAGCATATGAAGAGAGCATTTTGAAATGCAATGGTAATTCTAATTTGTAGCCCGGATTCAGAAAATCCATATGGTTCAATTGGAATGGATATTCTGGAAAGTTACAGGAAACCAGAGAACTCTGTAAGTATTTGACACACCAATAGATTCACTTGGTATATCATATTCCAACATGGGAAACAATGTTATGGAGTTGTCAGACAGCCCCAATTGGGTGAGGCAAAGAAGATATTAGTTGGCTGACAGTCCTAATTGGGTGACACAAGTATGTGATTCACTGGGTGAAGATAATTGTGCCACATCATGCCTGTCCTGATGGACACACTGTGTGAGCTCTAGACGGGTAGGGTTTGCCTTGGTAGAAGATGATGAATTATGGAGTTGTTTCACGATACATTGTGCTGTTGGCTCTTCAATTCCCTCTTCAATGAAAGAGCTGGCAGAGGACATGGCATGCAATCCAGTTTACCCGGAGAATTAAGCTGGATTGCATCTACAGTGCCAGCACATTCCACAGGTGGCTGTAATGTATATGTCGAAATCCTTAATGTTGCTGCTGTCAATATTCTGCTGGTCAGTGGCAAGATAGTCCACGCCTTCTTCTCATAAGAGGGAGTTTCTTCAGGCTGTTGGGAATGACAGTTGAAAGTATCTCGAATGGTGATATGGACACAAGGAGGTGGATGGTGGAGCATCAAGTACCAGCAGTATTTGTGGCAGAAGAGTGTCAACATAGGAACCATGAATGGCTGCTACTGGCTTGCCAAGACATGGAGGGAGTTAATTGATTGTGGTGCTTGGCTCTTCAATGTGTGAACCATTCTAAATCTGGGCTCCTTGAGTTGTCACTATCCTTGCATAGCTATTACAAATTTAGAACTAGCATTCACAGATGGAGCTAGCATAACAAGAATGATTGGTTCTCCAGAAAATGGAGAAGTTGTCTGGCCATGTGCAGAGATTTTGTACAGGTTGTTAGCAAAGTGAAGGTGCAGTCACTACCACAGTATTGGTCAATGAAACTTCAATCAATTTGCATTCAGGTTGCAATGTGGCATATATACCTGCATCGTCAGCCTCACAGCTCAGGTCTGTTTGATATGCAGTTGGCATATGATGATACGCCTCAGCAGAGCGGCTCTTATCAGTACAGAGCGGCTCATATCAGTGCAAACAGATGAGCAAATGGAGATAGATATGGACACCAATATGGCTGAGAATATGGGAGAAAGTCTGTAAATATATGGCCTTCTGGCCTCGAGAGTCAATCAATCAAGTCAAAGACGCATCCAAAGTAACCTGCAATTTGCAATATGAGCATATTTACAACTTATTGGAGTTGAGTGTAGGAGGGTGGTATTCTAGGAATTGAGTCAACAAAAATCACCAGCTCAAGATACCGGAATATGGATTTGGCCCAAAATATACTACGTAATATGGAATGGTCAATTGGTGGGGAAGTGTTTAGAATAGACAATGTCACCAGATGGATTATGGTAGTATAATGTACAGCAAATCAAAAGAAGACATTACAGACATCAGTAACAGTGGTCTTGAGAGGATTTACACAGCTACAGGGCAAACTATGAAATGGAGCCCATACAATCATAATCATGCACGTAGTGTAAATGAAAATCTAGGACCAATTAGATTGCCGCCAGAGATGAATGGTTGTTCAAAATGGATCACAGCCAATGATGTGTTCCAGCATGGGACGCTTAGCATCAGGAGACAGATCTTGTCGCGAGATGGAATGTTTCTGGAACTCAATGACATGAGACAGACTCAGTCCAGAGATGAATTACAGCTAGATATACATTGCAATGAAATGTGGATCGATTTCCAGATGTGCATGACAGGGGATAGAGCTAGAAAGATAGATCACAGGAGACCAATGATAATTAATCTTCATTCCAATATGAAGATATTGGGGTTATGCAAAGTTATACCATCCTCGAGATCACTTACTTTGATATGATACTCTTCAGTCACAATTGGGTGCAGATATGCAGACTAAAAAGATTCCAACTCTGTAGCTTAACTGAGTACAATACTGAGTACTACCCATAGCACTATCATGAGATGCCAAACAACACAGCTCTATGCCCAGGGTACAATGACCAATACAATCCCACATCAGATTCCAATTCACACAGCTTCAACACAAATATCACACATCCTGAAGTGCTGCAACATATGTCTTTGGTATAGTAACAATTGCTAATATGGGGGATGACAGTGCCAGAATCTAGTGTTAGCTACGGTTCCAAATGCCGAGTTCAGTTCGAGTTCCAGGTTGGGACCGAACCCAGACCATTCCAAAAAGTTTCCATGCAGAACCCGCTTCTCAAATCTCAACATTTCTTGCTACAGTTAAGTATCTGAGTTCCCATTGTATCGCAAGATAATTTATATGAGAAATATGCAGTGTGATGCCCTCTTTCATCTCCCATTCTCCAGTTTGCGATTGGATCAATATTCGTCGACTTGCTTTGAAAAACCACTCATTTTGACGGGATTTTTGGCTTTATTCCCCAGCGACTGCATGAGTATTCATCCGATCCCAATTCGGAGAACGTGAAATGAAAGAGGGCATCACACAGCATATTTCACGTATAGATTATGCTGCGACACAATGAAAATTCAAAAACTTAATTCGAGTGAAAGTTGCAGAACCCGCGAAATTCAACTGTACTCCAGTTCCAACCCGGCCCCAAACCAAGCGGCTTCAGGGGTGGTCCGGGTAACAATGCAGACTTGGGCCTCCGGTCCGGTCCCTACCCCGGACCACCGCCGGTCACCCCCAAACCGTTGCTTACACTACCAGAATCACACGAACTCCCAATACAAACAATTACTTACTGGCAGTGGAGAGATGTAGCACCATCACATGCACTCCCCAATATTGAAGGCAGGCAATGGCAAGTACACAATTAGTGTAATTAACAATTATTTTCTGAAATGTACCCAGAGAAGAAATTGCAAACTCATCTACAGATAAATCACCAAGCATGGACAGAAGTATCAACTATATGAGCACACCACTGTACAGTAAACCCTGGGACAATGCACCATGTAGCACACATACTGGCAGTGATGACGACTAGCATCAGTGTATATGGGCATGTCCAAATGGCTTAATAAGCACACCTAGATGTTAGTCAATGTGAATTGCTTGGCAACAATCACCAGCAGAGTTTACAAGGTTGTGGAGAAGAGCCAACCATTGCACCGGCAGATGAAATGACAAGCAAACTCAGAAATAACAGCATGGATACTCAGACCAATGAGAGCAAGTGCAACTGCTGATGGTGTTGAACACTTCCCCGGAAGAAATCCGAGGAGTACACCCAGCAATCGGAGGTGAGATGTACACCAAGCACATGGCAGATGTCAAGTATACATATAAGTGGACCAACTAGGACATTATTCAGTGTGATATCAAGTACACTAGAAAGATGATAAGAAGTGAAGCAAGTTTGATCAATGCAAAAAGAGTGCAGTTATATTTCCCAAAGTAGGTCTGAATAAGACCAAAAATAATCTCTGAACTTAATGAATCATCTACCACCAGATATTGCCAGTGGCAGCCAAGATTTCGGAGCCAAAGGACCCAATGCTGGGATGGAATCGGAGGATTATTAGAAGTCTAACATGAAAATCACCAATGGAGATGGTTCCCACATAGCTTGCCAATCCGAATGTGGAACATTCATTCTTGTAAGCTATAAGCACACTCAACCAATGCCAAATGAGGGCAACCATAACTACATAGTAGTGCTGTGTGAATGCCACCAACTGCAAAAGCTGTTGTCAGATATAGAGGCTGGCCTACAGTGCTATGTACTACAGTCTGGACACTGCAAGCACACTTGAATATATATGAAAGGTATTACCATTTCATGAAAAGCTTATGAGATAGATACAAGGTCATTTGTGACGAATAATGACCAATGGCTGGGATACAAGAAGGAGAAATAACAATCGATGTGGTGATGTCAAGCTTGCTTCATCGGTGCAGACTGAGTATGAATATAACTAACATATTAGCTTTCACAATACCAACTATAATCTCCAATGTGCTTGGCCAGTGGGGTCGTTCATGACCCATTGTCAGTGTACAAGTGCTAGTATACTTGAAGTATAGTAAGTATAATCTGTAACTAGAATGCTTCCAAACAAGATAGACTGACATAATATCCAATTGTGATGGCAATGATATGCAGTGAGTGCAAGCAACCACTGATGCTGAAGAGACAAGGCAAAACTCATAGTACTATTAGCAATTTCACCAAGATCACAGTGTGTACTACTTACAATAACTTTTACTTGGAATACACTATAAGTTCAAGATGGGACAGTTGGATACAGAATGGTCTACAACTGCAGATATGTAGGATGGTGCCACTTTTGATGTTCCTTCACAAAGTTCTCTCCTCATTACTTCTTTGAATCTCAGTACAGAACAAATGACATCAGCAGGAGTTTTCACCACCTCCTGAGAGAACCCCTCTGGAGGTGGAGTCTCCCTGTACACCACATCGGCTGAAACATTGTGCTGAGTGGTAGTGATCTCTTCTGGGACTTTGGGATTCAGACAATTGCATATGTAGCATGGTTGCTTGATTATGTCTTTTCCTTTCCTACTATGGAATGTATAAATTCAATCCGGGAGGTCTGCACCTGAAGCGGTGGAAAATATAACAGCACAGCTGCACATGACCTGTACAGCGCCAGGTAACACCTGCATTATACAGTCAGCTCTTCATGAACCTAAAATGTTTAGCAATAATCATTTCATCACTATCATTAGACTACCCTTCAATATTATCATTGACATGTTAAACTGTATATATGTATATATCCTCATACGAGACAATACACAAGTGTACATATTTCCAGTTGTCAGCACCAGCGATATCTGTAAAGAAGCTATAGATTCCAAGCATACAGTTGACTTGGGCATAGGTGGTAAGCTCCTGAGCCACAATCTCCACCTCATGTTTTAACCATCCCATTGGCCCAATTCTAATGATGCTCTTGCTGAGTTCTACTATTGTTTTAAATAAAAGTGATACTAGAAAGAGATTGCTATTGCTAGTATAGATATTTGAAAAGCAAGCATATGTAGAAACAGCAGTTGTGGTGGCTGCGGTAGTGGTGGCAGCTGCAGTGGTAGTAATGGCTGCTGTGGTGGCATTGGCTGTAGTAGCAGTATTAGTAGTGGTAGTGGTAGCTGAGGTGGTGGTAGTGGTGGGAGTAGTGGGAGTCACTACAGTAGAGGCATGAATTATTGTGTTGGTGATAGTAGCTAAGGATACTTTAAAATCCATTGTGTTACTGAATTCTGCAGCAGTATCATTGAGTGACATAACTATCATATTGCTTGTTAGGTGTTATTGGTTGTCACACAGATTGCAATATTGAGTTTGCTGTCAATGTGTGAAGGGTGTGGAATGGTACAGTATACTGTCTGTTAATAGCAATATGGGAGGGGAGCTTCTTACAAATGTGGGGGTTATATTGTACTATTTTCACTTCATCCTATCACAAGGTATTTCCTTTTATCTTCAAAGTGATTTTCTTGTATCATGTTACAACTTTCTTGCTTTATCCCATTCTCCTTTATTGCTTGTACTCAGCAGTCGGGCAAATATTCCATGTAATTCATATGGTAGTTTCTATGATGTTTCGAGATTGCATGAGGATTATGGGAACAGATTGGAAATTCTTGCATCATGTGGATGCAACTTGGCCTAGGAGAACATTTCTTCATTGTCCCTCACATCAGTCCACTCAATTGTGTGACTGCAATGTCTTCATCTTTTAACTTATCTCTTTCAGTTCCAGTAATTTTGTGCCACATGGTGCAATTGATCTCCACTTGTCACCCATTATGCACCCCAATCACTCCCAAAATTGATTTGATGGGTGATTCTTTGGCACCAATTGGGCAGTGTTTAATGTATCGACCCACTTATACCACCATGCCATCTCTGCCACCTGTATCTATGATTGTGTCTCCTACTCTTCCCCTGATTGAAATATATCCATCTACCTTCATATATTCCAGGCATGCTACAACTCCCAACTTGAAGATCACTAAATCCTCCTCTGGTATGATGCGAGTCCTAGAAATATTTCAGTTATTATATATGTCTTTGTTTTGAGGGAACATCATTTGGAGTCAACTACCATCTATTCATTACACACGTGCTGCTCCAGCTAGCGGTTACATTCAGCTTGGCACTGTGAGACAACTCTATTGTTGTTTGCTGGATGAGAGCCAAATTACAGATTTCACTATCTGTATTTCAGAAGTGGGTTGCTTAGCCAAGGTAATGAATATTGGCAAATCTGATCTCCTGCAGGTGTGATACAGAAATATCAGTATCTTCTTGCTGTCATTCCAGTTGCCTTGCACTGGCAGCTAACACGGATACTCCAATATGAATTTCTTGCATCTAGCGGTAGTATTCAATGTTAAGTTACCCCACCATCTCAACAATTGGAAGTATGTTATTGAGGTTCCAAAGATGATCAATAATTTATCTTCCAACTCCAGACTATAATTGAACTTCTTCTTCCCTATAGCAGCTCTTTGAGATCTTTACCCTGCTTTAGTCAGTGAATATATTCACTCTTAATCCCAGGTGGACAGTATGAAATCTCTGAGATACTCAACCTCATGTTAATTAGTAATTGGAAGCTCCCTGTACCAATTCAATTGTTTGCTCTATACATATAGTAGTCTGAAAGGCCATATAGTCCCAGCTATTCTTGTCCAATACTGTTAGGTCTTACCCAAAGTGAAAGCCAGTTAGTGCAGAAATTCACAATCTGGCCAAGGATTCAGTGAACTATTCATTATTGGACAGTATGGTCCTGGCTTCCTGAACTTGCCAATTCACAACACACTGTCAAGATGAAGTGGTTTAACATTGTCACCAATCTTTCCCCATTCCTCCCATGTCCACAACAGAGTGTATTCTCCATTCAACATCATATCCAAGAGGGCTTTCTTCTCCTGTAGCTCTTCAGCTCCAATCTCGTCCGGCATCGGGTCTTCCCAGCTGACAAGTAATCAGCCTTCACATTCTGAGTGGCACATTTTGAATCGTTGCATCTCCAGGCCATTTTTGTACTTTCATCTAAGTTGAACTATGCTGCATCAACATAAAAAGAAAATAGCTTTATTTAACCAAGTTTCCAAGTGATGATATTTTTGGAAACCTATGCAAAAGTCATGGATTGATTCCTAGTTACCCTATGTTTCTTCACCACAGCCTTCTCTCCTATTGAAGATTCATCTTCAACTATCCTCTGACTGAACAGATTTATTTCAAACCCTTGCTCTACTTCGTACTTGCCATCTCAGTACACACCTGTTCGCTTCAGCTTTGTAACCACCTTCAATATCCCCTCTTTTCGGACTAACAGTTTCCCTCTATCCATATACCATTTCTGCTCTTTCCTGCTGTATGAATCTATTACTGTCCTTGCAACTTCCCCCTTTCTATCAGCTAACCACTTTTCATTTTCTTTTTTTACCATACAAGTTCTTCCCTTTCCACTCTGTCCTTTCAGAAATCACTAACTATCTACCTTGGTAGTGCTGGGCCCTATCCTGTGAAGTTGCTGTGACTTTGTGCTATTTGCACTGACCTGTCAATAGATTAGATGGTAATCATAAAACTGCCCTAACCCAGACTCCTTTCAGATTTTGTGAGCATTTAATTGCCAGAAGCAGCCCGAGATAACCTATTTACATCTATATTTTGCTAAAGAGATTAGTATGAAAATAACAATTCCATGGAGATTAATGGGCACTGAATCTGTTATTTTCATCAAATTGGACCAATTACTATTTGTAGTTTTCATCTTCCAGTGTGCAAGTTTCCACCAGATATTCAACTCTCTATCAGCCTTCTTTTGCATTACACAGATCTCAGATCCACAATTAATCAGCAGGGGATGCTGTAGCCTCTGAACCTTCTCAGGAGGATTGGAAAAGCTGTGGTGTACATAACTTTGCTGAATGTAAGATATAGTTTCACACTAGACAATGCCAAAATGTGGGCAACTCTTAATACCTTTGGTGTGTCTGGGATTGTGATAGCAACTCATTTGTGATTGGGGACTGGGACTATTTTCATCTTCCATAGTCATCTAGGTATCAATTGGCTTGTTTCCTTCTCCTGACTACCCTAAGTAGTATAATCAATCTGGCTGCTTCTAAGGACTTTGTAGTTTTCCATATCCAGGGCCAGTATTTACTTTGGTGGTGTCATCAGGATAATTGGAGTCTTTGAAGCTGTATTTTTGATGGAATCTGCCTGTGCTGGTTGCTTGCGGAATGCAACCACTTTTCTGACCATTTGCTTTTTATAGTGACTAGCACTTAGTGAAATCTCCAGAGGCTTCTTCTCAGTACATGCCTGATTATCATCACATTGATTACCTCGTCTATTCTCTTACTTCTCACATTCGTCAATACATATTCCATCTTTGTACCCACAACCAGAGATCCTGTTTCTCAAATTTTTTATTAAATATGTGTCTCTCTCCTCTATCATTCAGCACATGTCTGCATCTTTGAACTGCTCTCACCTTGCTCCACCTCAATACATGCCCACTTATCTGCACCTCCACTCATCTTGTCTGTTCTCTTTCATCTCTGATCCATCAAGGCATATCCCATCTGCATATACACAACTGCCTACCAATTAGTCTCTCTTCTTTGTCTAAATGTGCATCTCCCCTTTTCTATTTCGCTATCCTCCTCTTCTTCCTCACTGATCTTTACTTGCTTCAATTCTTGCTTCCCCTTCTCATTACTCATATCCTGGATTTGGTTTCCTTGACCATGTTCAAATATGCTTTCATGGTCTTGATTCACTCCGGGATTATACTAGAGCAGTTGTACATTATGGCTTGCAATTACATCTTGGGCCACCTGGTCGGTTCCAATGTAACATGACAGGCTTTCATACACTCTAATACAGTTTGTAGCTCCTTCGCATCTCAAGATGGAGGTGCTTTTAGCACCCAGCAGTGGCATTTAGCTCTTTTGCTGAGAGCTCAGCGTGGCTTTGGCAACTGGCAATGGCTGGAGCAGACCCAGTTTTCTAAGTTCAAATTCTGATCAATACAGCAGTACTGCTCAGGTGATTGGTTGGCGGTATATGTGGTGAATTAAACGATTCAGTTTCTATTCTCCACACTTCTAGCTATGTCATCTATTCATCCTATTCAATTCCCTGCAAACCTCCCTCCAATACTAGTATCCTCATTAACATATTCCACAATCTTGCCCCTATCCTGCATTGTTTGTTTTCTTGCTTAGTATACCCTCAGACTGGTGTATTCCATATACTGACCATGAAGTTCTTTTCTGCAAGACTTATCTGGTTGCAGAATAAATTTGATGCCAATCATCGCTCTATTCGTTTGGTGTATTTCATCCAAGTTTTAGGTTGGTGCCCTTTCTCAGTGATCATTGCGTACACCAGGCTGATACACATACCTCTGTATTGAATCGGATTTCAAGGTCAGCTTCTTGCTGTCTGGTATTTGGTTGGTATAGGTTGTTTGGACTATGATACTATCTAAGGTCAGTTCATGACATTCCAGCATTTGGAAGGTGCCAGGAATCCCAGTCACAGGTTGGTGTCTTGATCAAGATGTTGAATCTGTTTGTGTGGTCAGTGCCTGACATTCTGATAGTGCATCAATTTCCACTTCTTGGTATTCGTCCAATTATAAGGGAGATGCCTTGTTCATCAGTGACATTGATGAACCCAGCTTTTCTGTATCTGGCATTCTAATCAAACATTGTTACTAAAGCTTCTAAGATTATAGTTATTGCCTTCAGCATTTGCACTGCAGTCTGGGTACACATCTCAATCCAGTTGATTCTCTCCATACCTACACTATTTTCCTTATGGGGTTCATTCCCACTACTATGTGGTAAGTGTTCTGAGCCAGAATCTGTATTTCAGCTACATTTGTGGTGAAGCAGTGGAGCTTATCAGCAGATAGACTATAGTCAACACTCAGGTGTACCTCTCACTGCATCCTAAAGGAATTTGTGAGAGAAGAGTGGTTGTACCTCAAAGAGTATATCAAAAAGGTAAGAAGATATGGTGAGTTACCTGGCTATTAAGAGCCACACAAAGTATATGGCTCTACAGAAACTTTATGTGAGTGAATGCAATAGAGAAATGGAAAAAATGAAGTATGTATTTTGTTCTACTGTCAGATGGATGCTAGCTACTCTGGGGTCTCCAAAATATACATATTCCCCATTGCTGTGTGCACCTCCAGTATTCCTGTATTTCAGCGTACCCCACCCTCTGCCAATATATAATGCAGTGGTGAGAAACAGACTTTCCCCCAAAAGTGTATAGATTGATATATATATGGATTTGTAGATACATTAATCTGAATACAAACTGAATACATATTTAGATATAATTTGTAAAGAAGTAGTAACTACTATTTCCAGGTACACCAGTAACATTTCCAAAAAATATACCATTTTTCCTAGTCTCCTCAGCTGCATTTTAATGTGCTACTAAGCTTATGGTGTACTGTTCCAAGTTCACCAAAAGTGGTCACCAGTCTTTATTTATCCTTAATAGTTAGATGCCAGCCCTCCCAGGTATTGCTAAAGGCTGCTGCATTGGTCCAGTCAACTCTTGGATTTGACTATCTGTGGATTCTAGTCCAACAACTACCATACACTTACAGTGACTCCCAGTGATAACACTATATGTTGCTATTCATCTTCACTCAATCATTACCTTCCAATGATTCCCCAAATAAGCTTAATTATTCCCTCTGAGTGGAACTTCCAATGCTCAGAGTTCCAGCCTCCACATATATACCCAATATTATTCAACTACCAACTCAAAGTGTATTCAAATAGTGAGCATAATCACTGCCCCCAAATGTATCTCCAGATCCACTCGATCATGGCCTCCAAGTAGATCCATAAGTTCACTCCTTCACTTCTTCCATGTTTACCTAATCAAGACCTCCATGTTACTCTCCCAGCTCACTGAATTGCCATCTTCTTGTACTTCTTTAAATGTACTGAAGTGCCATGTGAATCCTAATTAGCTGTATATATATATTCAGATTGACTCAAGCATCATTGCCTTCCAGTACCTCTCTTACTTCACTTAATTACTGTCTTTTAGTGCTTCTCCAAATTCACTCAAGTGTCATCTGTTCCCAGAATGACTGTATCTACATATATTGATGAATCTAGATAGGGAATACATGTACTATAACAATGTAGTAAATCATCTTGTGACTATGAAATACAAATAACTTACCAAGATGAATATAATAGATCAAGTGGCTTGTGGTTATGGTATCTGGGACAATAAGAAGCACAGCTGTGAGAATATGGCACACCAAGTTCAAGGTATCAGCTACTCTGAAATTTGTCAATCTCATAAGTTATATTTTTTAGCAACTTCATCGTACCTCCACAGTTATTAGTGCATTCTGACACATCTGAAAATACTCTTGTAAAATTCGAGAGCACTTTGCTCAGCTTCAAGGGGTCTTGGAAGAATCTGTAATTATGTAGGAGAACTGGTCTGATTATGTGGAGAATCTGGATGGTGTACATGTAGCTTCTAAACTGTTCTACATTTTGCCGATTTTGGACTCTCTACCAGATCATAACAAATATCCCTATATGGGTATGTCTTTAATCCACCAGCTTCAGTACAACTGCAAAACATGCAATCCCCTTCCCTACCGGATTCAGTACATGATATACTACTACCCATTCACAATATTCTTCTATCCATTGCTTGGGAAATTCATGGAGAAATATCATCTTATGTAGAAAGTGTCAAGATTTTGTACATATATTGATGACAGCTACAATATCTCACCACAGATAGGGGTTATACATCCCCTTCAGGAAAACCTGCAAATTTTTTTGATTAACTTTTAGCTGTAGATAAATTACATCAATAATACCTGGATATACAACAACAATTAGAGAAATTTTTGAAAGAATGTAAGACTCAAGAAAGAGACACTGTATCAACTGAATGATACAAGTTATTGAGTATATTACTAACAAACAGGTGATGGATTTGTTGTGGATAATGGTTGCCAATGTGAAACATAAGAATAATATGAGTGTAGTTGCTAATAGTAACATAACTATTTAAAACAATCAAGAAGTGGTTAATGTATTGCAACATTAGAAGATGTGATAAAATTGTACCAAACAGAATTGACTTGCTGATATATAAGGTTAGAATATAGAATTTGAATGGTATATTGAAACTTCAGAGAGGATGTTGAGGTAATACATAAACAGTATATGAAGAAAGATTTTTTGATATTAGAGGGTTTTATTTTCTTCCTTCTTTACTCATTATCTTGTTCAATAAAAGCAGCTTGTAACTTTTGAACTAGCCTCAATATTATAGTGTATTCCTGTATATATACTTCAACTTTGAATACGTCTGATCATATCATGTTTCCAATATAATATAATGTTGATCTGGTAATTTATTGTAATTATGCAAACTTGAGCAATCAGGAAAATACTATGGAATATACTTGGATACATACAAAATTGTATATTAGGCAGCATAGTATCAAGTTTATTGTATATAGTATCATGTATAGTATTAAGTGCATATTGTTACTTGTATATTATAGTAATCTAATCAACCTCCAGGTCCATTGAATCTCATAGTACTCTATAACAAATATACTATATGATACCATTCCAAAAACGTCTGGTCAGTCTAGTACATGGTGGAGATGGTTCTATTTTCCGATGGATCTAGATATTATAGTACTAAATGCAGTTAGGGTAATGTAGTGTAATATATTTCCAGAACACGCCAAATGGCTATAGCATTAAATATTAAGATTCAAGCTTGTTAAAAGATAATAGGTGATAATGCAAGTCGTCATGGGGACAGCTATCCAATCTCAATTTCTTTGGATAATGTTGCAAGGCAGTTCAACATGATATCAATACATAGAGAGAGCTGAGTAGAAATCTACATGGTAATACTAGGTAGTTACTATTAGAGGGGAGTAGCAAAACACTAAGTGATAGCAATATTGATAGTTTTTACAACTTTGTCAAGTGGTGGAAAGCTGGGAGATAGTAATTGAAATTTAAAAGAAAGAGTGGAATAAATATCTATATGTTATGACTACTTGCAGATATATATATTATAATTTCAAACAAAGAAACAAACAAATAAACAGCAGTAATTGTTTATACCATATACTGGTTGGCAAGTGGAGCTCCAGTTGGCTGGGTGATAAAGTCTGCCAGTTTACAGTTCAGCCTAGAGCATATTACTGGATCTGGTCTAGTCTGTTATTTTTGGTCTAGCGCTTCAGTCAGCGGACCGACCGATAAGATAAGATCCGATAATAATAAGGCCTGATAACCTAGCTCCTCGTGATCCCCAGACATACACATTCGCAGAGCTAGAGACCCCTCTCCCTTCCTCTTGCTCTTGCTCTTCTCTTCCTCCTCGCTCTTTACTTATCTATCTGCTCACTGATCCGTGGCGGTTGCGGATACATTGACAAAATTTCGAGTCTGCTGCCAGCGCAGAGCGCTAATCACCAGTTGACTTATTCGTGAATCGGATTTCTTTCCAGTTCAGTCGGAACATCTGCATATAGAGTAGAACACGACTTGGAAAAATAGGAGCTGAGAGAATGATATGGAACGGAAAAGTGTCTGTATTGCTACTCTACTTGGTATTGGGTGTAACAATCATTTAAGAACAAAACCCCTCCTACCCGTACCCAAATGTTTCGATAGGCCTATCAACAGCTACCAGAAACTAGGTAGCTAGAAGATATCATATGAACATACATACATGTGAGGTACCTGGGAGAGCCTACAGTAGATTGTTTCACCGCAGTATCAAAATGGTGGCTCAAGTCAGTACACATCCCGAGCAAAGAACGAAAAATGCGCATACCAAGTATCGTACACACTTTCAACCAGCATCATTTTTTCGCCGAGACTCCCTTCACCTCACAAGCCAATAGCCCTGCCATTACACCACCCTAGCTACCCACCCCACTACGTCATCTCATGCCAGCCATTTTCCTTCCACACATGTCGTACCTATCTTCTCATCAGCTTGCATCACATACTAGGAACACACACGCACACTTACCCGTAGTCTCCTCCACTTCGCAGTCCACCACGCATAGTGTATCTCGAAAGCCGACATATGCTCGCGAATTTCCTTAGAGTCGTGATGACCAATCACGACAACTTCTCTGCGTTCATCCCACAGACAACCACAGTCCACAGTATGGATATTCGTCGTCTTGAACGGCAAGACATATTTGATGGAGCCCCAAAAGATGAGGGCGGTGGCGGCGCTCGCAAGAAAGAGGCAGATGGTGTAAATCGACGCTCGGTTGTATTCGCATGGCGAGAAGACGGGCACGATATTGGGGTTAGATCTGGAGAAGTTGAAGTTGGACATGTCACCGGTGGAGAGGTTGAAGGAGGGCAGGTGGGCGCCGATAGCTAAGTCGAGGTCCGACATAGCGACTATAGTGGTGGAGGGTGACTGGTGGTAAGAGGGTGAGAAAAATGTTTGGACTGGTGGTAGAGAATATATACAATGTAGGTCGATCGCCGTGCCGCCGTGCCTTAAGAAGTTTGGACCCTCGCCCCCTACGTCGTGCTCATCATTGATCTATCGGGAGTAATCGCTGGCCTTGCCGAGGCTGTGTACTTAGGTACCTTGCAACTTGATAACCCAGAACCTTATTTACCATCTAGTGACTTACTTGTACGTAATTTGCGTCACTGAGACCAAAAAAGGCATTTTGGACACCGAGTGACTTCATGTGATTGTGTATAAACAACGCAATTGGACCCAAAAGTCATTCCAACCTTGAATTGAGCTCTTTGGGTTTCTAAACCTTTAGATGACTTTTCAGGTTACGTAGCCATCCTTTGACCCAATTCCTTTCAACAGAAAACGTATCTCCACCTGCCTACCCCCACCCCTCCTCCTTCCTCTTGTTTGTTTCCAACCACTATCCAGTATGAGTATCTGCACTGATCGGCACTGCGTTTTCCGCCTGGAAGCGGTACGCAGTCGTGCCAACCATCAGCTAACCCGGTCGTTAGATGACTGCAGCAATCAGGATATTGACCACATCCTGGAGCATTTCGGTTCGCCCACACCTATTCACCAGGGAGGTCCCGCACTAACAAAACGCAGGGTGGCCTTCTGCCTCTCCAGCACCGTTGCAACCCGATTTTCTTCTTATTCCTCTTGCACCGCAGATCATGCCTCTTCCTTCTTTCACACCACCGGTCGCGCCAGAATACTCCTACACTTCTGAATTCTCGCCAGACGGTGTTCCTAAGGAAGGCCTGATGCAGTCCCACTTCGGTAGTTCCATCCTTCCAAACTCCCGCGGTGTATTCCTCAAGAACATACCTCCGTTCGTGTCCGTGGTCGACATCATCCCGCAGATCCGTGGCGGCAGGATCGAACGTGTGGACTTCCAGAATCACCAGAACCGCACATGCGTTGGGGTCTTTTTTGTGTTGGCAGAACACGCAGAGAGGTACATCAAGTACATCCGTCGTGGCAAAGGAGTGTACTGGGCGTCCGTTGGGATCGTCTCGCCAGTTGAGGTTTGTATTCCCCCTTCCTTAGCCCTTACATCTTAAGACATACATTGAAATTCAATATAGGCAATTCCTCGAGCCAAGGGCGGCCACGAGCCCATCAAGAGGAATATTGCAAAGGCAATTCGCGAGGAGGATGCAACCAGAATATTGATCGTTGAGAACATCCATGAGGGTACTAACGTTGATGTTCTGCAGGACCAGGTTCGGAAACAGAGTGCGAACTTGACTGTAGAGTTTGAGAGTGTGGAGATCGTGGGGCGGACGGCAGTGATCAAGATGTCAAGCATCGGGACGGCTCTTGGGGCGAGGTTGAGACTGGGGAGATCTAAGTGGTATGAGGGGTGTACTTTCCGGTGGGGGGAGGATGAGTGTGAAGGGGATCTTGGGGAGTTGAGAATGAGGTGGGAAAGGGAGATAAAGTGAGATGCTACGGCTAGGCAACAGGATGGAGGTTCTGACGAAGCCGCGAGATTTTTGGAGTGAGGGACAGTGTTTCTTTATGTTTATGTTTTGTGTCATATGTTGTTGGATTACTGAAAAGTCGCCAGTGAAGCGCCGGGGTTGGACTTGATCTTAAATTTCCATAGGAAAAGGCTGGCTTACGACATAAGTGTACCGTATATTGCTGGTGGCCAAAAGTATGCAACCGTGCCTGATACCTCACTTTCGAACTCATTCAGCTAAATAAACACTACCACCGTCACCTCCCAAAGTACTTGGAAATGTGTCATTAATTCTGGTGCTCAAGCTTTGTCTCGTACCTAGCCAGTGCAGTCGACCGTCCGATGACGAATACCGTCCGTTGACGAATCCCATACAAAACTAAGGTTTGATAAATCCGTTTCACGGCTGTAGCCGCCAAGGACAGGCAAAACTACCAGATTCGTCATTTGACTGTATTCGCCATCGGACTGTCAGTGACCGCAGTGCCAAGAAATAAATCTCGTCGACTACCTGGGTTGCGTCGATGCCGGTTAGGGTTAGTCAGCCTATCAAATTCAGCGGCTGGGCTGGAGAGTGCTCAAGCTGATATGAAGGATGATATGAAGTGGTCTCACGGTACTTAAGACTATGTCCAGGAGACACGGGCCCGTATTAGGCAGCAAGCGAGTGATAAGCAATGCTCAACTAGTTTGCACCACATCAGTAAGATGAAATTTCAAGTCATAAGGTTTTCATTATGTGAGAAATGCATGTTGCTACCATATGTGTCATGTGATTATTGAACTGCATTGTGTTCAGAGTCAGCCATTAGGTTTTCTTCTTTTATTCTTGGAATTTCTTAAATATGTATATAGCAAATAAAAGAGTATATCTGGTTATATACTGCAATCTAACGAGAAGCTGACTGAGCTTCTGTAGATGAGGAAAGCAGAAAGATAGAGGAGATATAACTGGAGATAAGAAAAACCAAATGGGATGGAAAATTATACCACTTCGCCAGGAATCCAATTTGGACCTATAAATGAATCCACATAATACTGTCAAATTCCTCCAGAACATAAAACATACCCTAAACAAGGTGAAATTTATAAAAGCAACTTAGTGTGTTTGTGAAACACAAAGTCTCATTGCAGTGCTCAGAGTTTATAGTGGGTTTCATGTCTCTTCTACACCGGGAAAAATGACCTTATGCGGTGCGTAACTCATAGAGAAGCTGATTTTGAGCCAGTAATCCATACTGTATTTGATGGGTGGCACTATAGCAGCAAAATGTAAATAAGTCCGGAAGCCACATGCAAACCTCCCAGACACTGCAGTTGACCTCACCAGTGCTTCTATGTACTTCCAGGTACACCCAGGCCCCACTGGAGCTAAGCAAAGTGGTTTCAAACTCTGCAAGAGTACATTCCGGTGATCCTGAAAGCACCTGCAGTTCTGGAGGTGGATTCAGGATGCTACGAGATTTGAGTCATAAAACAGTCAAATTTTGGAGGAATTGAGACCACTTTGTATGTCGGTTGGAGACTTCGAGAGCAGCTGAGACCTTTGCACAAACCTGCGAGAGACTTGGTGCCATAATCTCAGACCAGTAGTTATTTGGGTGTATTCCTCTTTGTTACAGTCACAAGATTTGCTACATCATAGTATGGCATGTTTATCAAAGTTTTGCGGTATATATACACGCAGTCAATTTTGCTGCAGATGGTACTCGAGTGTAATTGAAGGAGCACCTAGAGATGCCAATTGAGAGAACCGAGAGATGTACCAGGTGGAGGCCGTTGTGGTGCGAAAATCTATTTCCCACCACATCAGCAAAATGTACTTTAGTCACTGGAAGACTCCAGGAGTGTCCGCGTGGATGTGGAGTGTAAACTTAGATGGGTCAATCTCGAGAGAGTATCAGACCCTAGGAGGGCATTCCAGCAGGCCTTTGGAGTAACTGCGATCTCTGATGACTGGTAAATGACTACCATCGGAGTGATTGTGACAGGTTTGGGAATGTCTCGAAGTGCCGGAGAGAAGTTTGGGTGCACCTGGAAGCACCTGGGCGGGCCGGCGACAAGACTAGGTGCGCCAGCGACAAGTCTAGGTGCAGCGGCGACAAGTCTGGGTGCGCTGACGACAAGCCTCGGAGCGCTGGCGACAAGTCCAGGAGCACCTCGAATCACAGTAGAGCAGTCTGGGAAAAACGTGTTCTTTGGGAACGCTGCTAGTGCACCTGGAAATCATAGCTACTACTTATCGTTCAACGATTGTTAAAACTCATGTATTCTGTTTGTATTCTTCTCGATGTATCTATGTATCTATGTATCTACATAGCTACACATCTACACACGGTATATCTGGACTGGCTGCAGGTGGTGCTTGAGAGTATATTGAGGTGGGCCCGGAAATGAGGATCGAGTGAACTCAGAGTTACACTCCGAGGCCGTGATCGAGCAAGTTTGGAGATGCACTTGGTGTCCCTGATCGAGTGGACTAGGAGATTCACTCTGAGATTGTGATCGAGTGAGGTTGGAGATGCACTTGTAGGCCGTAATTGAGAGAGTTTGGAAATACACTTGGAAGCTGTGATTGAGTGAGTTTGGAGATGCACTTGGAGGCCATGATTGTGCTAACTTGGAGGCCGAAATCGAGCGAGTTTGTAGATGCACTGGGAGGCCATGTTCGTGCGAACTTTGAAGCCGTAACTGACTGAGTTTGGAGATGCACTTGGAGGCTGTGATTGTGCAAGTTTGGAGATGCAGTTGGAGGCCGTGATTGATTGAGATTGGATGAGTACTTGGAGGCAGTCGATGGATGGCATGCCCGGTGCTGAGACTCTATTCATCAGTTGGTTAACTCGCAACCATGGGAATGTGACAATGTGACTTGACCTTTGAGCTCTCATGGAGTGCTGGCTGATGGCAGTCAATCGTGTAGGGAGGTACGCTGGAAGCTGAAGCTACATTCAGGGGTCAACTCCAAATCATGAGAATGAAGGGAAAACAATCAATCTTGGGTGGATGCTGTACTCGGTGTATGCTGTACTTGGTATATGCTGTACTCGGTGTCAACTCACGATCGTGGCATGGAGAGATAGCGAGGGATGACTTAACTATGTGTTCTGCGATGATGGTTGAGTTGTGGACAAGAAAGAGAGAGATGGGAGATGAAGATGAGAATGATGAGGAGGATACGAGCGGATATGAGAACTCAGCGGTATGACTTGCCTGATTTGGTTGGGAACACCTCGTGTCGGTGTAATTACACGCTGGATTGGGACTCGTACCTGCCGTTTCGGGGATGGTAAATTGACTCGCACACAGAATCCTCTTAAGACCCAGTTTCTCATGATGATTTCCCCCATACCTATCATCTCTCTCTTTCTTGTCCTCAATGCTACCATCACCTGAGAAAACGAAGTTGAGTCATCACTCTCTATATCTCCATGCCATGATCAGGAGTTGACACCACGTACAGCATACACTGAGTACTGCATACACTGCGTACTTGCATGATCCCAAAATCGGATGTCTTCCGCTCCCAGCCAGTCTCTTATCTCTCGGCAGACCATGTTGTACCCAATTCTCAACATTCCCACAATCACGAGTAAACCAATGGATAGTCCGAGCTCCCATCGCGCCTCCCTCCCGAACTACTGCCTCCAGATCGACCGCCTCCAAGTATTCCTCCAATCCAGCTCGATCATGGCCTCCAAGTGCATCTCCAAACTTGTTCCATTAGCCAACAACATTTCCATCCGGGCGGAATAGATCCGTCAGAGTGGACATGATCCGTCAGAGTCGTCAGAGACACCCCGGTGGCGGACTATTCTGCACCCGGCTCCAATACGACAAGTAGTGTTCCATATCGCCCTCCGATCGCAGTTTCGCCGTGTCTTCTCGCTCTGTCGGTATCCAATTGGAAACGAACACTGTGGCATTGTGGCCAACTGTGACCATACGTCGGAATGGGTCCATTGGGTACATCAGCAAAATGTAAATCGGTCCGGAAGCCACACGCAGGGTTCCATAAGCACAACGCATTTCGTCTATCAAATTCGTCTTTGTTACAGTCACAAGATTCGCTACCTCAGAATATACCATGCAATATTTAACGATCTCTATATATATATATACGGTCAATCTGGCCACAGATGGTAGTCGCGCATAATCAGATGAGCATCTGGAGCGGTTCTAGATCGAGGAGCCTAGGAAGAAAGCGAGAAGATATGATGCTATCCAGCCATGAGAATCCATGCAATTGTGTGGATCTCGGAAAGAGGGAGTGAGACAATAAGTTGGCAAAGATAGAGTGTGAATTTTCGTTGTATAATAAGATGAGATGAAAATGAGATGATGTCTATCTACCCAGGGGTCTCCTGAATATGTACTCCCCGTCGCTCAGTCCACCGCCGTTACCCCTGTATCTCCGTACACCCACTGTCGGTGATTAGTGATGTACTTGGAGGCCGTGATCGAGCGAGTTGAGAAACGCACTTGGAGGCCGAGATTGAGTGAACTCTGAGATGCACTTGGAGGCCAGATTCGAGTGAACTCAGAGATGCACTTGGAAACCGAGATTGAGTGAACTCAGAGATGCACAGGGAGGCTGCGATTGAGCGAGTTTGGAGATGCACTTGCAGGCTATGATCGAGCGAGATGGGAGGAGTACTTGAAAGCGGTTCGATTTGGAGGGAGGCGCGATGGCAGCTGAGACTCTATTCGTTGGTTAACTTGTAATTGTGAGAATGTTGAGAGTTGAGTACAACAATATCCGCCAAGAGTTGGGGAACTGGCAGGGAGCGGGACACTGTCGATCTTGGGATGATGCTGTATTTGATGTATGCTGTACTAGGTGTTAAGTCATGATCATGGCATGGAGAGATAGAGAGGGATGACTTAACTTTGTGTTCTTAGGTGATAGTGGAGTTGAGCACAAGAAAAAGAGAGATCAGAGGAGATGGGGGAAATCATCATGAGAAACTGGGACTTGGGAGAATCTCGTGTGCAAGTCAATTTACAATCCCTGAGGCGGCAGGTACGACTTCCGATCCGGCGGGTAATAACACCAATACGAGGACTTCTAAACACAATCAGGCATGTCCTAACCCTGATTTCTCGGGTCAGCTCGTATCCTGCATATCGTTTTCATCTTCTTCCCCCATCTCTCTTTTTCCCGTCCACAACTCTACCATCATCGCAAGAACACAAAGTCAAGTCGTACCTCTCGATCACTCCATGCCATCATCATGAGTTAACCCTGAGTGCAGCATACGCTGTGTGCAGCATACACCGAGTACAGCATACACCGAGTACAGCTTACACCCAAGAATGTTTGTTGTCCGTTCGTTCTCAGGATTTCATAAGAGCTTCAAAGGTAACGTGACGGTGTCACATTCCCACAGTTTCCTGTTAACTCACCGATGAATAGAGTCTCAGCACCAGGCCCACCTCCCGTTGATCACCTCTAGATCGACCACCTCCAATTACCTCTCTAATCTCCCTCGATCATAGCCTACTACAAGTCCAACACTAAACTCGCTCAATCACAGCCCAGAATACATCTCAGAGTTCACTCGATCTCGGCCTCGAAGTGAATGTCCAAACTCAGTGGATCACGGCCTCCCAGTGCATCTCAGAGTTTACTCGATCTCGGTCTCCAAGTGCATCTCCAAACTCGATTGATCACCGCCTCCCAGTGCATCTCTGAGTTCACTCAATCTCGGTCCCCAATTGCCTCCCCAAACTTGCTCGATCACAGCGTCAGAGTGTATCTCTGAGTTCGCTCGATGGTCATCTTCAGGCGCACTTCCAATCGCTCTCAATCACCGCATGCTGCCAGTCCAGATATTCCGTGTGTAGATAGGTAGCTATATAGATTCATAGATACATAGATGAGAATAGAAACTGAATGCATAAGTTTTGAAAATCGTTGAATGATAAGTAGTAGGTATGATTTCCAGGCGCACCAGCAGCATTCCCAAAGATGTTTTTCCCAGACTGGTCTACAGTGATTCAACCTGCTCCCAGGTGCTCCCAGCTGCACCTGAAGGCCGCTACATCAGTCAAGTAAACACTGGGAGAAGAATGGATGCAATGCGAGTCACGACCTGTCGCCTGGGCAACGGGAAACGTGTAAACATCCATCAGAGGGCACGACGTTCAGTCCGAGCCATCAGAGCCGTCCGGAACACCTGGGTGTTTCTGATAAACACTAGAGTTGTTGCTGATGTCGATCTCAGCTTCCGAGTGTATCTCTACACTCGGACAATTACGGCCTCCAAGATCCCCCACTCATGGCCTCCGAGGTCACCTCCAAATTCGCACAATCACGGCCTCAATGTGCATCTCCAAACATGCTTGATCACATCCTCCAAGTGTATCTCCAAACTGGCTTGATCACGGCCTCCAAGTGCATCTCCAAACTCGCTTGATTTCAGCCTCCAAGTGTATGTCCAAACTCGCTCGATCTCGGCCTCCAGATGCATCTCCAACCTCGCACGATTACATCTGCCATGTTCGCACGATCACGGCCTCCAATTGCATCTCCAAACTTGATTGATCACAGCCTCCAAGTGTATGTCCAAACTCGCTTGAGTTCAGCCACCAAACTCACTCGATCATGGCGTCAGAGTGCATCTTTAAGTTCCCTGTATCACGGTGTGGTGAAATGGTGGAGCTACATGGCACACAGGATATCATCAACACCCCGCTGCACCTCGCATGGTATCCGAAGGGATAATTCATAGGAAAGAGTCGTTCTAGCCTGAGGAGGGTGGAAGAGGGTGAGAGGATATGATGGGATACCCGGTGATGATGAACCACAAAAATTGCGTGGATCTATTAATGCTTTGCAAGAGTGGGTGAGGATCCACACAAATTGCGCAGATCTATGAAAGCTTGGCAAGAGTGCTTCAGACCAAGAGCTGGGAAAGATAGATTGTGTATTTCGTATAATGTGATGATGTCTATCGACCCCGGGGTCTCCCAAATATATACTGCTTGTCGCTGAGTCCATCTCCATTATCACTGTATCTCTGTATGTATATAAATAGAGAGATTTAGATAATACATGCCATATTATGATGTAGCGAATCTTGTAACTTTAACAAAGACCAATATGATCGATGCAATGCCTTGTGGTTATGGAACCCCAAGAACTGCTGGTGTGATAATATGGCACCAAGTCTCCCACAGAGCTTGTGCAGAGGTCTCAGCTGCTCTCGAAGTCTCCCTCAGACCTGCGCAAAGGTCTCAGCCGCTCCAAAATCTGCCTATTCTAATAGTCAAGTCCCGTAGCATCCTGAATGTACCTCCATCACTACAGGTGCTTTCAGAAGCACGTTAGAATGCTCTTGCAGAGTCTGGGAGAACTTTGCAATGCTCCAGGGGGGGCTGGGAGCATCTGGAAGTACTCAGAAGCACTGGTGAGGGCTACCGGAGTGTCTGGGAGGTGTGTGTAGGTCTTCCGGACCGAATTACATTTTGCTGATGCATCACCACCATTCAGTTTGTTGGGGGGTAACAGGCAGGGGGTGTATGGAGATTCAGGGATGACGGAAGTGGACTGAGGAACGGGGATTATATATTTCGCAGACCCTTGGGTAGATAGACATCATCCCATTATATGAAATACCAACTCTATCTTTCTGAGCTGTTCATCCCACCCACTCTTGCAGAGCATTCATAGATCCACGCAATTGGTGTGGTTCTTCACAGCTGGGAACTCCTGAATATCTTCTAACCCACTTCCAATGCTCCTCGAACCAGAACTGTACTTTCTCATGAATGCTCTTCAGTCGCGATGAGAGGTGTGATGGGGTGTTGATAACAGGGCCCTCTGCCGTCTAGCTCAGCCATTTCACCAGACCGTGTTTGTGTGAACATAGAGATTTACTTGGAGGCCGTGATCAAGCAAGTTGGGAGGTGGACTTGGAGGCGGTGATTGAGTGTGTTTTGGGATGCACTCGGAGGCCTTGATTGATTGAGATTGGAGGAGTGCTTGGAGGAGGTTGATCAGGGAGGCAGCAGATTGAGAGGGAGGCACGATGGAAGCTAAGACTCTAATCATTAGTTAACTTGTAATTATGGGAATGGACATTGTTTAGTACAACAAGGTCCACCAAGAGATGAGGGACTGGTTTGAAGCAGGAGATAGTCAATCTTAGGATCATGCAGTACTCGGTATATGCAGTACTCAGTGTATGCAGTACTCAGTATATGCTGTACTCGGTGTTAACTCATGATCATGGCATGGAATGTTAGAGAGGGATGTCTTAAAATGGTGTTCTTAAGTAATGGTAGAGTTGAGGACGAGAAAGAGAGAGATGAGAGGAGATGGGGGAAATTACAATGAGAAACTGGGACTGAAGAGAATTTCGTGTGCACATCAATATACCATCCCTGATACAGCAAGTATGAGTCCCGATCTGGTGGGTAGTAACATCAAGATGAGGTTTTTTAAACCCAATTAGGCAAGTAATGCTCATGATTTCTCATATCCGCTCATATCATCCATATCGTTGTCATCATCATCTCCCATCTCTCTCTTGCTCGTCTACAACGCTACCATCATCACAGAATACAATGGTAAGTCTTGCCTCTCTATCTCTCCATGCAATGATCATGAGTCAATACTGAGTACAGCATTACACTGCGTGCAGCATACACCGAGTGCAACACACACCGAGTACAGCATACACCTAAGATTGTCTGCTGTCCCTTCATTTACACATTTAAGAGTTGACACCTCAATGTAACTTCAGCTTCCGGCATGCCTCCCTACAGATCGACCGCCACCAGCCAGCTCTTCAGAAGAACTTCTACCATTCTGTCACCTCGTCACATTCCCGCAGTTGCAAGTTAACTAACCAATGAATAGAGTCTCAGCAGCTGGTGCACCTCCAATCGACCACCTCCAGATCGACCACCCCCACATACTCCTTCAATCTCGCTCGATCATAGCCTGCAAGTGCATCTCCAAACTCACTCGATCACGGCCTCCAAGTGCATCTCTCAGTTCACTCGATCACGGCCTCCAAGTGCATCTCCAAACTCGCTCGATCATGGCCTCCAAGTTCATCTCTGAGATGACTCCATCTTGGCCTCCAAGTGCATCACCAAACTCGCTCGATCATGGCCTCCAAGTGCATCTCTGAGTTCACTCGATCTCGGCCCCCAAGTGCATCGCCAAGCTCGCTGGATCACGGCCTCGGAGTGTATCTCTGAGTTCACTCGATCGTCATGGTCAGGCGCACCTCGAATAACTCTCAAGCACCGCCCGCAGCCAGTCCAGCTATACCCTGTGTAAATGGGTAGCTATATAGGTACATGGATACATAGATGAGAATACAAACTGAATACATGAGTTTTGAAAATCGTTGACGCTAAGTAGTAGCTATGATTTCCAGGCCCACCAGCTGCGTTCCCAAAGAAGATGATGTTTTTCCCAGACTGCTCTACAGTGATTCGACGTGCTTCAAGGCTTGTCGTCGGCGCTCCCACGCTTGTCGTCGGCGCTGCCAGGTTCTCCCAGTCTTGTCGTCAGCACTCCCAGTCTGGTCGCCGGCGCTCCCAGGTGGTCTCCTGGTTATGAGCAGACCCCATATGTCCACCCAGATTGTTCGCCAGTGCTCCCAGGTGCACCTGAAGGCCAATGCATCGGTCCAGTAAACTCTGGGATTTGACCCCGCTGGGATTCTGGTCCGACAACTCTCAGACACTCCCAGTGACCAAAATCCATTTTGCTGATGTATGAGGTCCTATGGACCTGCGAGTTGACTAGATTACTATGATACGCATGCGATTATGGGCGCTTGATATTATACATCATGCTACATTCAATAAAACTGCCAAATGCACTTCATTGCACACTCCCAGGTACGCTCTGTAGTACACTCCTGATTGCACTCGATTGTACACTCCCAGCCTGCTTGACTTACGCTCCCAATTAAGCTCTCAAAACGCTCCCAATTAAGCTCTCAAGATACTCCCAAGTACACTCCGAGTATGCTCCCAAGTACACCTCCGAGTATGTTCTCAAGTTCACTCCCGAGCATGCTCCCAAGGACGCTCCCACTTGCACTCGATGGCACACAGCCAGCCTGCATGACTGTACACTCTCAACCCAGCTCTCAAGAAGCTCTCAATCACACTCCCGAGCATGCTCTCAAGTACACTCCCAATTGAACTCCGAGTACGCTCCCAAGTACACCGCCTAGTACATTCTCAAGTACCCTCCCGAGCATGCTCTGAAGGACGCTCCTAATTGCAATCGATGGCACACTCCTAGCCTGCTTGGCTCTACGCTCCCATGTACACTCTCAAGAGGCAAGACACTCCCAATCTCACTTGACTATATGCTCCCATGTATGCTCCTGGGTGCTTGATCCAGAGACTTGCTGAGTTGCAGGCGCCGGCACCAGGAGGCGGGCAGCGAGTGGCGAGTGGTGGGTGGCAGGTGGCGGGTGGCGTATGGTGGCCAAAATCATGATGTCGGTCGATATCATAGTCTGAATCTTATCTTTAGTGTGCCCACCGCGACGAGATCTCACGATGCCTCATGGTCATGGTGTGGACAAATGCAGCCGTAGATTCTACAGGAAAGGTAGAGAATTGGAACTTGGGGAGAGCAGATCTCCGACTGAGATTTTCAAGCGGAATCTGCTGCCCGCTTCCCACCGTTTGTGGGCGTATGTGTGCGCATTCCGTCCGGGGCTGATGACAATGGCGATGAAGGCTATGGTTATGTTGGCGATGGTGATGGTGTCAGTGATGGTGATTATAGTACCAGAAGCACTTAGACAAGTATGTTGGCTACGTCAATGTTAGCATCAAAGCATCCACAGACTTAGAGCCTTCTGTTAGCCAAAGCTTCCACAAACTCAGAGTTTTCCATCGGCCAAAAGCTTCCGTGGAAAACTCTACTCCTCCCGAAGTGTAGCTTTCTCAAGAACATTTTCGAGCAGGCTATGAAGCAGGCTCTCACGCAGGCTCTCAATCGCCAGCGGGCTCTCCAGCTGACTCAGTACCGGTATAACAGCCAGGCTGTAAAGACAGGTATATGTCCATCTCCGGCCGCCAGCCGTATATAGTTCCATAGGCCCTCGCGCAAATCTCTATGAATCCACTATAGATGACTATAGACTGCGCGTCGCGCAGGGGTCCATGGGAAGCTTGCTATGAGCTACGCATGTGCGCGTGTGCACGTAGTGCAGCCTCTAGTCGATTTGCACTTTTGCCAATGTACTACTATTCTAATTTCTTTCCCATCTGCAAAGCAAGTAATCTATACTGTTCTCTATCCAATGTGGATAATATTTGTTAGGTAGCATTGAGCTGAGAGGAAAGGGGGTGTGCTAGGGACTAGAATGGGGAGGGTGTGGGGGCAAAGAAGATTGTGTGGTAAGAGGTGGCCAAATGATTTTTTCTACAGACAGTCCATATGAAGAAGTTTTCATCATTGATAAACTTTTAGCCTACTGATTGTCATGCAAAATAGTGATACGAAAGTCAAAGTACTCAACAGTACTCACCTTGTTTGTGGAAAACTATTATCAGTTTATAAAGCTGTACTGGGAAAAATGATCATGTGTGAAGCCTAACTCACACAGGAGCTGATTTTGGAATGGTACTACATCACATATTTGATGTGTGGCACTATGCAATTCTGTGGACCTACATGTTGACCAGACTGCTATGATACACATGTGATTTATGTGCTTGATACTATACATCATGCTGCAATCAACAAAACTGCCAGATACACATGTTTGCATACATTTTAGTATGCTGTCAGGCAAACTTCTGATTGTACTCGATTGTACACTCCCAGTGTGCTTGACATACACTCCCAAGTAAGATTTGAAGATGCTCCCCAGTACACTCCAATTACACTTGAAAGTACACCTCCAAGTATGTTCACACATATACTCCTGGACATGCTCTCAAGGATTCTTCCAATTCCACTTCATCCCATTCTCCCAGCCTGCTTAAAGTGAGCTCTCAAAAGGCTATCAAGTATACTCCCAAGCATGCTCTCAAGTATACTTGCAATTGCACTTGGTAATACACTCCCACATGCATGACTATATACTCCCAAGTAAGCTCGCAAGATGCTTCCATGTACCCTTGGAATATCCTCCAATGTTCACCTTCAAGTACATTCTCAAGTACACTCCTGAGCATGCTCTCAAAGACACTTCTAATAGCACTTGACAGCACTCTCCTAGCCTGGTTGGCTCTACGCTTCTAAGTACACTCCCAAGAGGCAAAACACTCCCAATCTCACCTAACTATATGCTCCCATGGATGCTTCTGAGTACTTGATCATGAGATTTGGTAAGTTGCAGGCACCAGGCATTGGGAAGCAGTTGGCAGGTGGCGGGTACCATATTGTGGTCAAAATCATGACATCAGTCAATATGATAGTCTGAATCTTATATCTGGTGTGCTCACCCTGACAAGATCTCATGAGGCCTCAAGGTAATTGTGTTGAATACTGCTGCCTTAGATTTTGTAAGAAAGGTAGACAATTGGATGTTGGGCAGAGCAGATCACCTACTTAGATTGTCCATTGGAACCAACTGCCAGCATCGGACTGATTGGGGGCGTATGAGCGCAGATTTGGTCTGTGGCCGATGGTGATAATTGCAATTGTGGTGATGGTGATGGTGGTGTCAACGATGGTGATGGTGTTGTTGATGGTAATTATAGTCCCACAAGTACTTACACAACTTGGTTGGCTATATCAACGATAGCATCAAAGCTTCCACTGACCAAGAGCCTCCTATTTGACAATGCTTCCACAAACTCAGAGTTTTCCATCAGCCAAAGCTTTCCATCGAAATCTCTACTCCTCCCAAAGCTCAGCTCCCTCACGCGCAGCTCTCCAGTGTGGCTCTCTCAAGCAGACTCTCAACCAGGCTCTCAACCAGGCTGTGAAGTATGCGTCTGAGAGGGCTGTCAAGCAGACTTTACAGGAGGCGCTCAAGTAGGCTCCCAAGCGAGTGCAAGTTCTCTGGTGGACTCAGTACCGGTATCACTGTAACACCTGGAGATTCACCCTAGGTCCTAATCAGTGAAAGACTCTAATGTGTTCCGGACTGATAGAGAAGAAGATGAACAAGGCTTCACTCAGGATGCGTAATAGGATTAACACCCAACGAATACAAGGTAACTGTTCAGTTCCCTCTTCCCAATGGATAGTATCGAATGAAGAGTATTGTCTTAAGCTATCAGAATGCTGATGTACACGTCTGTAGGAGAGCCTGAATGAAGTATCCTCTGAACCACCACACTATCGTGATGACTATAGGACTTCTAACAAATGGTAAAGTAGCGTCCCAGGCTCCCAGCAACCGGCACTTATACACGAGGATCATCGGTCCAAGGATGCAACAACTCCAAGTATCGACTTGTCTATGAGGAACAGCAAAGTAGTTTCGCCTCAGTAGAAGAAGTTTGCCGACTCAGGAGTATCCTACCAGCAGTATCCTCTGAAGCTACACACTATTGGGCTGGTCCTTGGACTTACTTCGGACTCCAAAGTATCATCTGGCTCACTTCCGGATCAACAAGTTGCCTTGACGAAGGAACTAAGAATAACCCAGTATAAAAGGGTGATAGATCTATACATGATATAGAACTGAATAGTGAATGTACACCTCTGGACGTCAAGGGAGAAGTATGCTCGTTGACTTCGATGCAGAATTAATAGATCATACACGGGAATAATGTTAAAGCTTAACCTCCAGGCCGAGAAGGTCAATTGGTATCTGTACATAGATCTTTGTGGTAGATGATGTTATGGAGGTCCTTCCTCCATGTCGGTATTGTTGAATATATATCAGACCATCCACACCCTTAACAATCATAAGACTCCCAAAGCCTGAATTGGAGTTCACATACATAAGTGCCTGATGATTAGTGTAAGCAACGGATCCAGGTACCCTCCAAGCGGTCCGGGTTTGGACTGCAAAAACAGGTTGGTTCGGTTCCAGACCAGTCCGAAAACCCGACCGGCTGACTCTTGGTGGGCCAAACCTAGACCTGTACCTGTCAACCCGTGGGTTTCGCCTGGTGTTGTTCGACCCGTTGGTCCCAATCTCCGGTCATGCGTTTAGGGTTTCACATTGATGGTCGCATTCAGATGTGCAACTGTCAATCTTAGAACATTGACATTGCTACGTCATGGTTCATTTTCGAGGTATATGCCGCCTTAATGAGCAAAACGACAATACTCATGCACCCTGCTACATCCTGAAAACGAGTGTCAACGGAGCGTCAACGATTGTTGGTCATGCATCTTTGGTAACATGAGTGGCACTCGATCACAAGCATTCATAAACAAGGATAAGGAAGCTTTTATTGGCAGATATGTACGTGATATTCCCACCTCATCCTCAGGGACAGTAACAACTCATTTCATTCACAAAGCTATCACATCCGCAGAAAACATTTCCGTCCCGGCGGGATGGATGCAACAGAGTGGACGCACTCCGTGAGAGCCGTCACAGACACCTGGGTGGCAGATTACTCCGTGGCCGGTGTCAATTCCATGAGTCGCGTTGGATTTTGCCCTCCGATCGCAGTTTCGCGGTTTCTTCCTCAGACTCTGCAAGTGCATTCTCAGATGCTCCTGAAAGCACCTGCAGCTATGGATGTGCATTCAGGACGCTATGAGATTTGACAATAAGGATAGTTAAATTTTGGAGCAGGTGAGACATCTGTGGAGGTCTGTGGGAGAGTTCGAGAGAAGCTCTGAGGGAGACTTGGTGCTGTATTCCCAACCCAGTAGTTCTTAGGGTTCCATAGACACAAGGCATGTTGTCTATCATATTCGTCTTTATTACTGCCACAAGATTCGCTACCTCATAATATGGCATGCATTATTTATGTATCTCTATATATATACATATGGTCAATCTGGCCACAGATGGTAGTCGAGCATAATCGGAGGAGCACCTGGAGACGCCCATTGAGAGAACTTAGAGATGCACCACTGGGAGGCCGTTGTAGCGAAACGACGGAGCTAGAAGGCAGAGAGCCCACCGAAGAATGTGGGAAGATATGATACTACCCAGCCATGAGAATCCACACAATTGCGTGGATCCAGATGAGATGAACATGACATAATGTCTATCTACTCCGGGGTCTCCCGAATATGTACTCCCCGTTGCTCAGTCCACCTGCGGTACCCCTGTAGGTACGTACACCCGCCGTCGCTCATTAATGATGTACTTGAAGGTCGTGATCGAGCGGGTTGAGAGAAGCACTTGGAGGCTGTGATCGAGCGAGTTTGGTGATGCAGTTGAAGGCTATGATTGAGCGAGATTGGAGGAGTACTTGGAAGCGGTCGATTTGGAGGGAGGCACAATGGCAGCTGACACTCTATTCATTAGTTTACTTGTAATTATGGGGATGTAGAGAGTCGAGTACAACAACATCCACCAAGTGATGGGAAACTGCCTGGGTGCAGGAAACGGGCTGGGAGCGGGAGACTGTCGATCTTGGGATGATGCTGTCCCTGATGTATGCTGTACTCATTGTTAAGTCATGACCATGGCATGGAGAGATAGGGAGGGATGACTTGACATTGTGTTCTCAGGTGATGGTAGAGTTGAGCACAAGAAAGAGAGAGATCAGAGGAGATGGGAGAAACCATCGTGAGAAACTGGGACTTAAGAGAATTTTGTGTGAAAGTCAATTTACCATCTCCGATACGGCAGGTACGAGACCGTATCCAACGAGGAATAACACTGATACGTGGCCTTCTAAACAAAATCAGGCAAGTCGTACCCTTGATTTCTCAGGTCCGCTCGCATTCTCCATATTGTTCTCATCTTCATCCCCCATCTCTCTCTTTTTCGTCTACAACACTACCATCATTGCAAGAACAAAAAGTTATGTCATCCCTCAGTATCTCTCCATGCCATCATCATGAGTTAACACCGAGTGCAGCATACGCCTTGTGCAGCATACACCAAGTACAGCATACACCTAAGAGGGTCTGTCGTCCCTTCATTCTCTGGATTTCGAGTTAACCCCTGAATGTAGCTTCCGGCGTACCTCCCTCCAGATTGCCTGCCACCAGCCAGTTCTGCATAAGAGCTTCAAAGGTGAAGTCACCTCGTCACATTCCCACGGTTTCCAGATAACTAATCGATGAATAGAGTCGCAGCACCTGGCGCGCCTCCCATCGACCGCCTCTAGATTGACCACCTCCAAGTTCTCCATTAATCTTGCTGGATCATTGCCTGCTCCAAGTGCATCTCTGAACTCGCTCGATCACAGCTTGGAGTGCATTCCTGAGTTCACTCGATCTCGGCCTCCAAGTGCATGTCTACACGCGCTTGATCACGGCCTCCCAGTGCATCTCTGAGTTCACTCTATCTCGGTCTCCAATTGCATCTTTACACTCGCTCGATCATGGCCTCCATGTGCATGTCATAACTCGCTCGATCACGGCCTCCCAGTGCATCTCTGAGTTCACTCAATCTCGGTCTCCAATTGCATCTCCAATCTCGCTCGATCACGGCCTCTACGTGCATCTCCACACTCGCTGGATCACGGCCTCGGAGTGTATCTCCGAGTCCACTCGATCATCATCTTCAGGTGCACATCCAATTGCTGACACTCACCACGTGCTGCCAGTCCAGATATACCGTGTGTAGATAGGTAGCAATATAGATACATACATACATAGATGAAGATACAAACTGAATGCTTAAGTTTTGAAAATCGTTGAATGATAAGTAGTTGCTATGATTTCCAGGCGCACCAGCAGCATTCCCAAAGATGATGCTTTTCCCAGACTGCTCCACAGTGATTCGCCGTGGTCCCAGGTGCTCGCAGCTGCACCTGAAGGCCACAACATCAGCCCGGTAAACTCGGACCCGTCGCCTGGGTGACGGGAAGCGTGTAATTCCCCGTCAGAGTGTACGAGGTTCCGTCAGAGTAGTCCGAGCCGTCCGCAACACCCGAGTGTTTCTGACGGAAACTAGTGTTGTTGCTGATGCACAAAGTATTGTTGAGCCTTTCAGCATACGAAAACAGTCAAAACGATGTATATGGACCATCACGGCAACATCGCGCTGTGATCAACCATGATGGAAGGCCAACAATCGTTGACACTCGGTTGACCTTCATTTTCAAGATGGGTCAGGGAGCGTTTCACTTTGTCTATTGCCTACAAAGGCAGCCAATACTCCGTTTATGACTATTTGCAACATGTCACCCCCAGGTTACCCAGGATACACAACCAACAATCATTGACGCTCCGTTGACGCTCATAATCAAGATGGGGCAGGGAGTGTATCGCAATCCGTTTCGTATATACAGGCGGCCAATAATTTGTTTATGACTGTTTCCAACCTATCGGTGGTGTGGTTACCCAGGACGCATCACTCAAAATCGTTGATGCTCTGTCGACGCTCATTTTCAAGATGAGGTAGGGAGCATGAGGTTACAATTTGTGCAAATAAAGGCGGCGAAGACTTCGATTATATACAACGAAGAGCGAATCAATTTTCGATTACAATTCTTACATGACCGAAAATTGTTGACGCTCTGTTGACATTCAATTTGCCACCAGTGAATCCCCAATATGCAATCATTCAATTTGGCATAGTCCATCATTCACATTGTTTTGGCACCCTTTCTAGCATTTTCATTCACTTTCTTCTTGATCACTACATTGTTCTTTAATAATAAATGAAAATATAGTATAATAATCTCCAATATCCCGTGCCATTTGATCAATGCTCATCATCACTTGCAGGTTCGCTCAATAGGCTGCTCTGGTCTTCAAGATGGATGTGAGCTGTATTACCACACAGCAGATAGTGTACTAACCAGTGGATGTTCTTTTATCAGTCAGCATAGCTGGATGAAAATCTGTATCGTGATGGCGATCCTGGGCAGATGGATCAAGAGTAAAAGATTCAGTGCAGGGAGGAGATGTTTGTGTATACGCATGTCCTGCCAGCAAATTGATGATTTCGGAACGTTCAGCTCCGGAATTGTCACCGGTTGGTACAGGTAGCGTTCCGGGAAGAGGTGGCGTTGGCTCTGGAGTCGGCTGTCTGCATCGGTCGGGTGGAGGTGCACCTGTTCCTTTGGGTCTCCAGCGTGTCTGGGGCTTCTTTGCGGTGCCATTCTGGCAAGAATGACATCCGGCCATGTGGTTTTGATGAAGCATAGCCAGGTGTCTATCTAGCCCAGCCTTCACCTGTTTATGCCCAGGAATCTCCATATCCCTCTACGTTTCATCTCGGATCTCAGCGCAAGTTGTGTTGATCAGATATTGTGTTTGCTCTATTGCGGTGTGTGAAAATACTTCTTTGGCCATTTTGACCATTTTCAAGGCCAGGCGCATGTCGGACTGTTCCAGCTGTACCCGACCTGCTTCTCTTGCCATAGTAGCAGACATGTTGAACACCTACAAGAAATTAGTTGCTGCTTTTAACAATGGGATTCAGCGAGTGCCTCTACCATATACGCTTCCTTAGCCTATTCTTAGGTGATCAAAGCCTGTTTCTTCCACTCACGGCGATGCTTATCATGAAATTCATGCGCGGACATCCCAGAGCTGACCACATCATGATGTTCAATGTTGCAGACTTCGAGGTAAAATGCCTTTGTCGACCATGGAGGTTACCTATTATGGGCAGCGATAAATTGATCATGTAGCGGTCTCCGGACACCCGCTGGACATTATATGCTGAATTGATGGCCGTTTACCTCGATATGGATATACTCACATCCAACTGCATGCTGCTTCATATTCTTGCTGCTTGCAGTCTTATGGATGATTTTTAAATGTGCATCCTGGGTCATATGTTTGTTGGCTGCATTGGCAGTGTCCTGGTGGACTAACAGGTGTCTGCGTTCTTGCTGTGTGCCAATGAGTAAGGTAAGTGAAGTAGTGCCCACGAATCGGCTTGGTTTAGATGCGCTCTCACCAGGCTGAGCTGGTTGTGTATCCATGATTTGATGGTGTGGAATAGGAGAGGAAGATGATAACGAAAAGAAGTGGGAAGTCCTGAGGACTATACACTTAGCTTCATGTTAGAATGGAATAAGTAGCAGCCAACATGTTCATTATACTCAAGATGAATCCTGCTGTGTATGGCTGCAAGTTGCAGGGGTTTCCCACCACCCCCTGATGTGCAATCAGTCGGTCTTATGTTGTTTGTCTGTCAACAGGGATGAAATGCCGTGTACGTCAGCCGCAATCGCATGATTGCCAGATATAAATACGACATTATTCGCCGGAAAGGATGTCTGCTCATGTTCGTCTAAATTAATCCCCGGGACAATACACGAAACTGATGCTAACAATCAAGTCATGTTGTACGGTTAGCATAACAATTCCCAATTTATTGACACTCGAAAGCGAGGTTTTGCTTTGTTCAAGATGAGTAAACGTTCCAACCATGACATAAAAGATGCACCTGGAGTCCATATTGTCCATATCTTGCAACATCCAACATCTCGCCCAACAACAAAGTCAACGCAAACTACAATGGTCAAAGCTCCGAAAAGAACATTTAGCCACTTCCGGCGGGCAAATATGGCAAATCGACAACACGGTCCACCCAATGACGTCATCAAACCAATGAAGCCGAGAGTGGTTCGGAAGCAGAAAGAGTCCAAGCCCTTGGGCCATTGCGCGGCTGGCAATCCTAGAGGAATCTTGCAGCTGAGAACCAATGAGAAACGCACATATCAAGCAATAAAGAGAACAAGCAATGGATTGTGGATTATGTTGAGAGAGAAATCACTGGTGCAGGAAAACGAGTTGAAGATGCAGAGGCAGCGGTTCAGCAAGTGAAGGAAGATACCAAGAAAGCTGAGAAGGCGGGATTGACGAACGGTGAGCCCGAAAAGACACGTCTGGAGATACTGGTTGCTATCGGAGAAAGTCTGAGTGATCTTGCAAGTACTGACGATGGCGAGGATGGGGAAGATGAGGATGATGATGAGATAGAGCAGGGCCAGCTGGGCGAAGATGACTAACCTGGCTGGGTGATGAGCACAATCACCAGCACGGTACGGCAGTGAATGGAGAGGTTTCGGCAGAAGCAGATGAAGCTGGAAGAATTGACACAACCGGGATGGGAGGACGCAGCTGACTACTTCCACCAATGAAATACGAAATAAGGTACATCGGAATTGAGGGTTTCAGCAGTCGTTAAACCGCAAACGGATGATGATGCATTCGCTCCTGCATGTCCAACATTTGGAGACCTCATGGAGTGTTATGACATTGTCCCCGGAATATCGCAAATGCCGCAAAGGACATCTCGACCAGGATGTTGTCATATGAGGCTAGGTTCTGGGAAGCCGCATGAGAACATGAGTATACCCAGTCTTGCGCCCTCTGCAGATCCTGACTCATCACTCATCCAGAATGCGAAGGCTGTCGAACTCATGAGCTTCTACCGCTGCATATAGCCTCCCCAGCTAATTGGCATATAGAAATTGGATTCTGACAATGACATGGTGACAGCTTCTACGGCAGTGGAGGAATAGAGAGGCAAATTAGTATTTTTGACGTCATATCTCAGTGCAAAGCAATTTGTGTACCAATTTTGCTACATGTCAGCTGTTTCTGGATGTCAGTGACCAAATTGTGAGACATGATAATTCGTCTGTGCATGTGCAAGGGTTGAACACACCATGCAAAAGTATTGGAATCCAAATCTGCCTGTCAACCAGCCAACAAGTTCAATTTCTGTTTGCCAATTAGTGATGAGTGAGAAAGCAAAAGCTATAATCGTGACGAAATGTACCGAAAAAATTCAAGTAAGTGATGTCATACGAGTCATAGAAAGAGGGGTCAGTGCCCAATCAGAATCTGTCTGAATGATGACCGTGATGCTGCATTCATACATGCATCCAACTGCATAACTCTCCGCACAGACCTGGTGCACATGGTTGAGATATTCAAAATTGCTTATGTTATGTCATGGAAATCGATGAGAAGGAGCTGGATGAGGAAAGGTTAGGAAGTTGGGCATTGTTTGCCAAGAACTAGTGAAATAATCAACATGCAGTAAATTGCCGGCTGAAAGTGCAGGAATGTGATTGGGCCATGTCATCTCTCACTCAGATACCATGGATTGAGCTTGATCAGAAATCGAGAGGTAACAACGATCTTTAATGCACATGATAATACTTACAACCACAATACTGGATGTCAATAATTGGTATACAATTAGTTGCATACCATTATTGAATGTACGAAGGCTGTTTCAATGTGACTTATGTCAGTGTCAACAGTGCGTCAATGATTTTTATTCTTACGTATTCGGCATCCAAACGGCTGTATTGCCAGATTCTTCCAAAGTGAACATATTGGTCAGCGTTATAGCGAAAAAGGCACATGACACAGTTGTTGCCCCAAACTAACAATGAGCGTCAACGCAGCTTCGACAATATTTGGCCTTTCATCTCGGAAGATCTAAAGAGCTGGGCGGCGACATTGACCCATCATCAAACTATCGGCCACCTCTCTAGCTTAAAATGGCTGCTATAATGATGCTACTATGTCCAAAAAATGAGCATCAACGGAGCGTCAAAGACTTATGGCCATGTATCTTGGACAATCCAAGGGCTGTGCAGCGAGATTAACCCATAATCGAACTATCGGCCGCCTTTCTAGGAAGCAATTGTTGCGACAACATTGCTGCTATAGGTCAGATATGAGCTCCAACGGAGCGTCAGTAATGTTAAGCCTGGTATCATCGATAAGCAAGTTGCTGTGCGACGACATAAATTCATAATAGAACTATCGGCGGCCATTCAACGCAAAAATGCTCTCGACGACATCCTACGTATGCCCTAAATATGAGCGTCAATGAAGCGTCAACAATTTTCAGCCTTGCATCTTCCAAAATCATTGGGCTGTGCAATCACAGTTATCCATAATCAAACAATCAGCCGCCGTTCTAGGCAACAATACTTGTGACATCGTAATAACTGTGTCCTGACATGAGTGTCAGTGGAGCATCAACAGCGCGTGAACGATTTTTGATTATGCATTTTTGATACTCTAAGGGCTATGGAACGCAGCAAATGCACAATCAACCGATCGGCAGCCTTTATCAGCAAAAATGCTAGTGACAATATCACGTCCGCCTCCTGCAATTGAGTGCCCACGGAGCGTCAAGAATGTTTGTGGAGGCTTGGCAAGCTTCACAGCAATGTACTGCATAGTGGTATTCCTAAATTGAGTTTTACGCAGTCAGTCATTTCGATATGTCCATGTATACATCTTCACAACGATGCATGCAATCTCTCACAGATCTGATCTTTTTGCTTTTAGCTCTAAAGTCAATATTTATGAACCCGCATTCTACTTGGCTATAACATACCTTTGGGCAGTCTTTCGAGTCGGATTACCCAGCTTTCCAATTCCTACCGCCATGTCGGATTCAAATCATTATATATCTTATTGCTAGAGGTTATGATCTCTTCCAAAAATGAACATGTCTTTAATCGTGATTTGAGAGACCATACTTTACACACTATCTTCGATGCTTGGTGGGCTTCAATGAATGTAGGCTCGAAACGTGCTATCATTTAGAAAACGTCTCGACATGCGTTTACATTGCGATTTTATATGCACTGCGGAATTGAGGAGTCCAGTACACCTGGCATCTCAGGTATCGTTTGTCATCAAGTTCTTCGTCATCCATCAGAACATCGGGCCGGCTCAATGGGGAAATTCTCGCTCGCAAAAGCTCACATGGCAATGTTACACCAGGTAACAGAGTCGGAAGTCAATGAATTGACTAGTTTGAAGACTGATGAAACAGCTTTCACCATTCTGAACAGGCAAGGAAGTCGAGGAATTACAATAGCAAGTTTGCAGAGGAAATTGATCTTTGACATCCAGGTGAATCCATATATACTGAAATGACAGATAAAACCTTCCCAACTGGCAGCTAAGGACTTTGAAACCTCTGAATTTCACCAAGACACGTGGAATTGCTACCTCATGTTAGGATTCATTTGGGCTCATATTCCCTGGAAAGCTATAACAAATCTCAAGCTACGACAGTCATATCAGGCATTACGAAGTGACCTAGTGCTGCCATCCACCACGACCCTCAGCAACATTTGCCGGAGAGCATATGCACTGACCGTGGATGCAATTAAGAAACAATTGCCGTTACGAAATACAGTTTGTTTAGCTTGGGACGGATGGACCTCAACTACCAAACTTGCCATAACGTCGGTCATTGCGTACTAGATGGATGAAAGTTGGGCATTGCGTGAAGTACAACTCACTTTCAATGAGTTTGATCACCTGTTCATTTCCAGTCTCGAAAGCTAGTTAAGGATGATAGGTCAAGGGCCAACATACTGGAGCAAGGCTAGCCGTGCATTTGAAGGAGGTGCTTTATTGTTTTGAGCTTACCGACGGCCATTTGCTGGGAAATTCAACCGATAATGCTACATTAACTTACTCGATGATACCGGAGCTGCAATCAACACTTGAGGCCTCCGGAATCGAGTGGCCTGCATTGGGAAACCACATACCATGCATGGCGCATGAGTAGTCCGGGTGATAAAGGCCACACCAAGTCTTGGGAAGCCCATGAGTGCAATCAGCAATTTGGAGAGATTGAAAGCATCGACATTGGGACGAGTCAAAGACTTCGACAAGTGGGCAATGCTAGATTCAACACGGTGTTGGCCATGAGACCAGGTTTAGCAAAGATGATTGTGAAAGTACCTATTGCAAGATATTTTGAAAGTCCTGAAACCGACCTTCATATAGTGGAGAATGTTTGCTGTATTGATTACGCTCACACCAGGTCGTCGAAACGAGTCCATTGACTGTCAAAAAGTCAATGTCAACATCACAGTACTGCCTATTATGGATGTGAAGACTGGTTGCAACTCGACACTGAAGTTGCTCAAGTGAGCTTACCAATTACGAGAACTCACCCACGAGTGGCTCCAACATCCGAAATACTGTGAATACTGATCACTCTTCACTACACAGAATGAATGGACCATTGTTAAGTACATCGTGGAAGTTTTGAAGCCATTCCGATATTGGACCCTGTGGATGTCGAAGACATAAGCAAAATTCATTTTAGTCTCTGGAAGCCTCCAGGAGTATCCAAGAGGATGTGGAGTGTAAACTTAGAAGCGTCAATTTCAGGAGAGTATCAGACCCCAGGATGGCATTCCGGCCGGCTTTCAGAGTAACTGGCATCCCTGATGACTGGTTCAGGAGTGACTGGGATATCTGATGACTGGTACAGGAGTAACTGGGATCTCTGATGACTGGTACAGGTGTACAATGGGAGTGATTGTGATAAGCTAGGGAGCACGTCGGAGCACCAGAGGGACCTCTGGGTGCACCTGGGAGCGTTGCGAAACCAACGTGGGAATCTCACACTAACTCTGAGACATGCCTGGGATCGTATGGATAATTATTTGGAGGACTGCAGGGGTTATCTGAGACTCTCAGGATGTACATGAGCAATCGATTTCTCTCAATGGCGAATATGATGCATGGATTATTGTTCATTATCACTTCTGAATCATAGTAGCTGTCATCATCATCAACATTGTATTTTTTGTCTCGCTACATTGAGGAAATCAAAGAAAATGGTGAGTAATTCAAAGGCAGGTACACCGAAACAATAACCCGACTAAGTGATCGAATGATATCAATTAAACATGGTGTCGATGTCATCCACCACGTCTCCTATCTCATCAGGGTCAACGAAAGCAGGAACACACAATTCATCAACGGCGCAGAGAAGCTGGAGGCTCCCATTGTATTTGCTGATTATTCGTTCCTGGCGAGGGGAGGAAATGGAATTCCAATGTTGTTTGGCTCGATTTGTGATATCTAACAAAGGTGTAATGAGATGTCAGCTGGCTGCGGATCTAAATGTGGGTTTGAAAGGCAATACGATACATTCAGATGAAAAACGGGATTAACTACCAAGAAAAGAGGAGCGCCCGATGGGGAGTGTTGTGTACAAATACGGGTTGGAGAAGCACAGAATGAAAATGAAGAGGGTCAAATCCAGGCTGAGGAGTGTCAAAAGAGGGGGTAAGAAGTGCGGAAAGAAATACAGGAGCGCCAATCTAGGCAGAGGTGCACCAAATGGGATTGAAGAGTGCTATCCCAGCGGAGGAGCGCCGAATTGGGGTAGGTAAGGAGTGCGGAATGCATTGTAGGTGCGCCGGTGGGAATGGCGGTGCTCCCATCCCAGGCTGAGGAGCACGGAAAGGGGGGGATAGAGTGTGGAATGGGATAGAGGAGTGCCAATCCAGATAGAGAGGATTAAGGAGCGCCAAAAGAGGAGGAATTGACTGCGGAATGAAATAGAAGAGCATCAATCAAGGCTGAGAAGCGCCGATGAGGATTGAGGAGCGCCGTACGGGGGATATAAAGCAGCCCTCTGATGTGTGATGGATAGTGCCATGGCTTCCAGAGTAAAATTTATCACAGGGGATGGGCCAAATGTACCTCGATATTCATCTTGGGAAAACTTAACTGTGGTCTTCTTCCCACTGGTATATTCAGACAGCGCACAATGAATAGCTGTGGCTGCCAGCGCTAAAGTGTGCGGAGCAAGAGGTTGCAAATACAGGGATGTTCTACACTGGCGCCCCAAGCTATCGGCGGTGAAGAAAAATTAATCGTACATTAGATCAAGCACTTCCATTCCAGTGAACCATGATGTCATATCATCGACGACCTTGGAGAGGTAAGCATCGTCAAACAGGATCTCCATAACCTTGATCCAAAGCTCAGTCTCAGAGCCCAAATCTAACCGGTAACTACGGACAACAGTTCGACGTGCCCCATCTGCCGACTGTCCTCGAATAGTACTAATCTTCAGTTGAAACTATGTATATTTTCGAGGGTTGTCAATATCCGTAAGTCTGAAAGAGGAGCATTAAACAGAATTCAAGACTGACAGCTTCTAGTGTTTGCAAATCCATTTTGAGAGATGGATCACCCGGCATTTGACACACCGATGGTGTACCTTCAGGAGCACCGGCCGACGCCTGCTGACGCTCCTGAGCTTCAATGGCTAGTTTCCAAGCTTCCTCAACCATCAAGTACTTGTCATCGGATAATATTGGCAAAGGATTCTTTGTGAATACGATTGCCTCCCTGAACATTTTCGCTACCTCAAAAGTAGCCTTTTGGTGTTGGGGAACTTTCTGATCACTATTGGCCTTGGGTTGTGGAGAATTCTGTTCTCCACTAGACTTGTTGGGTAGCACCAGTGCCCGGGCGGATGGTGCACAGTCAGACTCCGATAATTTGTTGAGGAGGGTTGACTTTTCGCATTTGAGTACTGGTGGTGCTATTGTCGCAGGTGGATTTCGAGAATTTGGAAGCAGAGGGCATGCAATGACACTATTGGCACGGCTCTATATCGTTGGCAGTGGAACCCTTGTAATTCAAAACGGCTTGTCCAGGCACGCCTGGCCGAGAAGAAGGACCTCCTGTTAAAAATCCAAATTATCTTCTTCGATGTCAGATGATAAGGTGGACTTTCTGGTGTCATCACTCTTGTCATCGCCAATCTCCTGATTGCTATCTTCATTCTGATTTAGTAATGGAATCGGGGATATTGATCCATCCATAATATGATGCACAAAGGCAGATAATTGGAAGGGAATCATATGATGGTCAACGAAGATTGGCTGCTTCCTTGGAAGCGAATGCTCTCTCTAGGTGAGCTTCTTGATGTTTCTGTGAATAGTGATTCCTCACCTGGCTGGGGGTAGGTTCAATTTGCTGTAATGAAGATAGAAAGTTGGGGAATGTAGGAAAGAGTGTATAATAAGCAGTGAATATAAGATTAAGTGCAATAGAATAACGGCAAAAATGAAGCAAGAATTTGCACATAGCCGGGGAGGATGCAATTCGAGGCCCGCCTGGAAAGGGTTCTGGAGTGATGACTTCAATGGTTCATATTTATATCAAGGACAGCAGTCCGGAGTTGCGATTTCGGATGTTGTCAGGTGCACTGGAATCAATGGATTCCTACTGCCAAATGTTACCAACTCCTATCAACAACACACTGTAAGGATGCAAGAATCGGAGGTTGGCTAACGCCAACGCACATAGACAATACAACTTGCGACATTAACTAGCCCTTGGTGCTGGCCACAAATTGAGCACTGTGAACCTGAATGAGAACATGAGCCCCTACATATGACTCCTCTAAACATAGTCATTATGTGTGAAAGTTCGAGCATTTGCGGTGACCACATGGTATAGAAATGGTGCAGCATTGAGAATCTGCAGAACTCGATAGATTTGGGACCTAGTGAGTGACAGCAGAGTTGCAAGGGTTCGTACTCCTGTAAGTTGTATCTCTGTATGTGGTATATCCGCCGGAAGGACTCACGTATTTTCACGATGTTCGATTGTATTATGATGCTGCAGCTAAGTTAGCGGTCGATAAGGAAATATGATAAGCGTAACTTCCTTTCAATGCGTTCATCTGGGCCGTGTTTGCAGAATAAACTTCACCACAATGTTGCACTTAATGGAGGAGGGAGAGAATTTGGTAAACATAGGAGAGATACAGGCATCGAGAAAGAATGGTATGGTACGATGGACGATTCAGGGGAAATCTTATTGATTCAAGCACTCATCAATGCCAAGACTGCTAACAAATGGCTCATAAATACTCACTTATATTCTGATTCTGCGCCTAAATATCTATACTACAATAGGATGAATGTGTAGTGAGACGTCAATCTCATGGCGGGCAGAGGAATGCTGATTGCATGCATGCAGTTCTGGGGAATTGAGGTGCACCGAAGTTTAAATGGTTATGCCTGGATTCACTGACTGAGGATTACGGGCTCGCCTTACTCTAATAGTCAATTGCACTCTTCATAGCTGTCTTTTCATATCTTGAGCATTCAAGATTCTCCCTCTTGGAACTTTTCTCGATGGAATTCAGTTCACAAAATTTACTTTCGGATACGAGTTTTGGTGGCCCAATTATTGATTTCATCAAAACACAGTTAAGTCTTGATTCTAAGGTTTGAGAACTTAGGCCTCTTGGAGTAAGTGAGGTACATGGGTGAGCGGGGAAGTTGCCGGCTATCTTGCAGAGTCCGCTGAGCAGAATCAGTCTTGTGGAGTTTCTCACTCTGGAGCTGTAGCTCTTTTGACAGAGCCCGAACTTGTAGAAGCTATTATAGGATTTGGAATCATTGGTTCAAATATACTACTTACTCAATATCGAGTTAAGTGGGGTTGCTAATTGGCCAGGTCTGTGCAGAGGCAACCTTCCTCCAACAGAGAGTTGACATGGAGCTGACAGTTCAAGGCATGTTAGTGGCAGCCTTCACATACCGATCAAGCATACATTCATATATTAGCCGATGCGAAGTGGGATGAGTCACCCACACCTAAAGATGAAGTGTCTTGATAGATCTGTGTGCATTGCATCCACTGATTCAAAGTCGAAGAAAAACATAATGAGAATGAAGCAAACCACAATATAGAGTGCACAATAGACTGGGGTACATGCACATCGGTGGCATATTTGTCGCTCTTGAGGTGTGCCTGGGCTCGAATGATATATCCATAATGAGTCGTAGCTTGTCACAGTTGGTTTTATAAATATCCAAGAAGCTCATTCTGGACTGGATTGGCAGATCTCAGTTGTTCCTGAACTTCAATCATAGGCCAGGACATACCCAGCAGCGAAAGCTGCAGCTTAGCCAAGAATACCCCATCCGTGTCTCAGCATCTGACTCTCTGGGATGCGGATCAGAGGTGTGCCAGAACTTCAATGAAATGCCGGCAAAAGCTGCGGCTTTGCCACAAATAAGTGAGCCAGTGTCTCATATTCTGACACAAGTACTCAATATCACGTAGTCTGTTTGGATTGCCAAATCGGATTGATGAATATGCTGTAATAGATCTGTCACAATGATATGCCCAGAAATCTCCGGTGCACTGGAACTTTGATCATACGCCAGCGACAGCAATTTTGCATGGATCGATCTGTCATAAGGATATGTGGCCAAGACTATCCGGTGCACCTGAACTTCAATCATAGGCCAGCAAAAGCTGCAGCTTTGCCACAAATAAGCGAGCCGTGTCTCATACTACGGCATAAGTACTGAATATAGTCTTGACTCCCTTATTGCCAAATAGGATTGGTAGATATGTAATATGCCGAAGAGACTCCGGTGCACATGAAAGTGATTGAATTAAGCTTTTTCATGCGTTTTCATTCGAAATGCATACGTGGCTTCAGGCTTCTGGTGCACCTCAAATTTGCAACTGAGGAATTAATTGAAGCCCTTTGCGGCATCATTCCCAAAATTTGACTCATACCATTTATCATGGGATAGGTCAGCCACGGGAACTTGTAATGTAGCATATCAATTGACTTCATTACATAGTGCTCATTAATAATCATCCAGAATGCCAATGAAATCCCACTCTTGCCGTATCTGACTTAAGACACAACAATTCTAACATCAGAACTTTGATTAACTTCGAAATTGCAGAGAGAAAGGATTGATTTATACAGTGTAGTGTGCCTTACAAATGTCGTTTTTGACTATTTGTATCAGTTAAGAAGATTATGTTGCTTGAATGTCTAAAGAGGCATACCTTGATGAAAGTGTCCTAACACTCTAAGATGGATGGTTCGTCAGACTGCAACTTGTCCCCATTCTCTGTCAGCCATTTGGTATGGTTCACACAGGACTCCACAATCCGGTAAATCATTGATGTCGTGATGTTCGGTCGACTCATTACACCGTGCCGGACTCTCATTTGGGCCACTCAAGAGAGTTGGTGGAGATCACTCGCACGGTTATTGAAGCCACCTGGACCTGTATTCTGTACCCTTGGGTGTGGTACTCTGTTTTGCCACAGCCGGACAACTCATGCAAATGCCTGCCACTGCTCATTCAATACCCAGAACTTTTCAGTTATTACTCCATGGTTTGCTGCTGGAAGTTTTGGGCCTGTCCCACCCAATTTGGGTGTGGTTATGAATACAGAGGGATTGTGTGAATCCTGGAATTTGAGCTGCATTTCTGTGTGTTCATCATTGCCCATTTCTGCATACATGTGGAATATATCCACATGATCCGCAAAATACTTCATTCGCCACCGCTTCAATTGACGAACTTGGCCAGGAAGAGGGCAAAATGGCACCGCCTTTAGCTAAGGCTGTGCACTGGGGAATGCAATGTCATTTCTGTCTTCGGGAAAGAGCGTCTCTCTTGATGTGTCATCTCTGTCAGGTTCGGGATACCCTGCAGGTTTGTTGACAAGCATTGGCAGAAATGTCTCTCTCAGTCATCAGAAAATGGGAGAATCCACCCAAGTGTCGAGTGGCCATTGATCATACCATTGTCCAGAAATGTCCCTGCAATCCTCCGTGTGTCCCAACACAAATGATGAACATTAGTCTAGCCGCCATCGATGAACCCTCCATGCTCCCGAAGCATCCCCTGAAGTGTACCTCTCCACTAGGGTCTTCAGATTTGCTTGCTCTTTCTCTGTCAACTCAAGATCAATGAGGTGTGCATTCTCCTTTCATATCTAGACAAGTGGTTGTGCATTGGCAAGTTTTGATTCCGACTACCACCTTATCGTCCAAGGCTTTGCAATCTGTATCATCCAGTGCTCCGCATCCTGTTGATCTTCTTGATCTTCAGTCCGAATTGCATGCATCAAACTCCTCACTGCAGAATACAATTCCTCTGCACCATGCTTTTCCATTACAGTATCATCCTCTCCATCTTCAGGCTCACCTGAAAACAGCCACATCGTCTGATAACGCCAGTCATAGAGTGAATGGAATCCTGACGTTGAAGTGACTTGAAGTTTGAATCCAATGCTCGCGTTCATCGCATTTTGCCAGCACACACTATTTTTAGTATTGTACTGATGGGACTCATCAAATATCCCAAAACTCCATGCACAGTATCAAAGCTGGCAGTTACTTGATGGTTTCGCTCTGGATGTTCAGGTATCGTATGAAACAAAGTGGATATTCCATCGGTTTTCCGGCTCATCAATGCTGGTGTTCAGATCTTCATCGGTGGGATTCAGATTTTCCTTTTGAAACAAGTGTACGAGTTCGAATTCGGTTCGATATGTCATCTCGTCGATGACACTCTTGAACATCTCTTGCACCCCGGGCATTGTGACCACCAGGATTTGTTCAAGGGCTGATGTAAGCGCAGGATGCCCCTGCGGTTGAGTTGTCTGTATCTCTGAAAGGGGGCGGGGCACTGAATTCTGTCTCCACATTGGATGCCACTCCCGTTCTTCACCGATCATCCCGGGAAAGTCTTTCTGTGCCATATTCACCCACTTCTCAAAGGTATTCCCTCATACAATCGACAGCAGTAACCCCATTACAACTTTCCCATTCAGCAGTTTGCATACCATTGCTGCTGCCACCAAGGTGACAGTCTTGCCAAGACCCATTTCATCCGCCACCAGTGCTCCTGGCAGATTACGATCCCAAACCCACCTCGTCACAATGAACCATATGGCTCAAACCTGGTGCGCCAGGAACTGCATTCTGGGCAGGCCAGGAATTAAATACTTGTGGCCTGAAACAAGATCATCTGTTGATTGGCGAATCGGATGGGTGTTCAGCAGCCTGGCTGCCTCATCAAGACACTTGTGTTGAAAGTCATTGTTGATTGTATTGAGAACAGTATTCAATACTGAACTGGTATTTTCTGGATTGAGGACTTCCTCACCATCCTCAACTTGCTCCTGAACCACCCTGGAACCTTTGTCTGAGTTCTTGTCGTCCGCAATGATCACTTTTAGTTGCTCCGATGTAAGCTAGGCAGATGGGCTCATATTCCGGCGCTCCTGAAATTCATCCCAATGGTAGGTATTTCACAGACAAGCAACCATTGGAACAAATCTCTATGGATGGAATACAATCAATTCAATTCTTTCAATCAGAACTTACATTAATACATGTATCATTCTCTTGCCCACCATCCTCCTCTCCCTCCTCTCTTCAACCCACTTTAGAACATTCCAAAGTCTAGGTATAATGACTAGCAGTTGGGCACGTCTAGCCATAACACGGCTACCAGGGATTTCCTTTGCTGGTCTAATTACGTGTTTCGGAAATCTCCTTCTCTGTAGCTCTCATCATTTCTACCACAAATATCTTCACATTGTGTCCAAGTTTCAACTTTAAAGCATTTGAAAGGCAACAGTTGTACGAAATCTGGCCATATATGGGGCCATTGATCATTCGCGTGTGTGTATATAATCCCATATACAATTTTTCCAATTCGTCCTCGTCCAAGGTCCACTTGAACATCAAGGTTAGAATGTATGGCTCTTTTGGGCCTCTGTTTTTGTCGATGAAATCAACCAGCTCCTTCCAGTGCCTCACATCTGTATACTAAGCTTGGAGTTGTTTGGGGGCTTGAACCATATCCTTGCCATTCGACACCCAGCGAATTACAACCATAAACGTTGTATTTGGCACCTCAGAGAGGTTACTGTTCGCCATTTTGCTCGCGTGCTCGCCCAAATGCGACGCAGGTCGCATGTTGCCTTGCCTTCCATTTCTCCTCACCTTGAGAATTTCGCTTGCACATTTCTTCAAAAACATCTCCACCCACTGCCAGCGGATCCATCCAGCATGATTGAAAATAACCAATGGCAGGCAGTTCTCGAATGTCTCAAAATAATCTGCAACCGCCATCACCCAGTGGAGGGGTCCCTTTTGAACGTCTTTCGAACGGTTCTGCTCCCAGATAATGGACCGATGCTTCTTCTCCAGAATCCCAGCGACCAATACTTTCTTCCACTTGTTGAATCCACTGTAGTTGGCCTGCCTCATCCATTCAGCAAATTGCTTCAAGGAGAATTCGGCTTGCTTCAGGCTGATTGGTGGTTTGCCTTCTGCACCGCCCTAGCCCAAGGAATCATCACTCTCATCATCTGCATCATGATCGTCGTGGGAAATCTCCCGGCGATGGGGGCAAGTCAACACTCCCTGCGACATCGGATTTCCGTGGTTCTGCTGGCGGCTGTAATTTTTTCGTTGGGAGGCTAATTGGGGGTCTCCCCGGTGTGCTGGATGGAGGTCCATTTGACGGATCAGAGCTGGAAGCTATTGGCAGATTGACTAGATTGTATTCCGGCGGTCCTGGAGTCAATCTCGATGTACCTGAAGATCACAGCCCTTGTCCTGAACACTGCGGAGGGGGGAACATTTGAGACCCAGCATAACCGCCTTGGTGGAGGTCATATCATTGCCACAGTGGCCCATAACTTGGATATCCTTGGCTTGCGCTGTTGGTTGGTTGCGAACTGAGTGTCATGTTGAATGGAGACTGGTGATACAACTGTGGAGTGCCAGGAAATGGATGCTGTGAAGGAGGGTAACCATACCCTTGCAGCGGATGATATTGATCAGTGTGTTTCCCGAAATGACTGTCTTTGCCTATTGCAGTTCGTGAACCATTATCCGGAGATCCTGAAATGTGATCACGTCGTTGGTGTGAGCCAAATAGGCTTCCCTGCGGAGCCACATTCAATGTGTTCAGTGGAGATCCATTCGTTGACATGCTCTCTGTGAACAAAGATGGTGGTAAACTACTATAGATGCGAGATGTGATGTAGAATCAATCTGAGTATGGTTGACTATGTTGCACGTAGCAGTGACCATCGGCAGAATGAATGGCTTCTTATGTCCCATTCTGTTGTCGCAGACTGTGGTGTTTCACTACACCTTTGATCCATGAAACCAACCCGGGCCTCGAGAAAAAGAAACTTTACTCACACGTATCCCACCTTTCCTTGTTCTATGCTCGGATTCATATACCAGGACATGGGATAGGTGCTCACCTTCGGATGCTTCCATGACCTTACAGGTCAAAGAAGGGATATGATATGATATCTCCAGGAACCCAACAAGAACTATATCCAGTATAAAGGTTAGCACAACTAGGGATATTACACATAAGTTGTGCATGTACGACCTTGCCACCTCATTCAATAGGAGGCCTGTGAGTCAAGCAGCAACACTGATTGCTTCCTATTGAGCTCATTGCCTATTCATTTTAGTTCTCCTCATGATCCATGCTCCAGTCAAGGATCATTACTGATGCAAACATCCTACCAGCCTGATCAGTTCTGGATAATCATTGCCCGGACATTCAGCTAGCTAGGACACTCACGTATTCATTCTATTATGACAATCTACCTCCATTATCAGCTGCTCGGAGGCTCGAGTGTAGGTATAACTCACAATGCCACAATGACGTAGTATAAGGCCCCATTGTGGTGATGACAAAACAAACTTCCTCCCCGCATTTGGCGGGGCGTGATGCAGCTGTGAATGTGTTACGCTGAGCTGTGTTAGCACGCATTCAAATCAATATCGTTGTCGCTCAATGTCGCCCCCTGAAGCATCATCAAGATTCATCCGAATACGTGTTCAGTGACCATATTTCAAATATGGTCAACACTCGCCAGAAACATGTTAAGTGCTTTATCTGGAAAGGGACATTATTCGACGAGAACCGACTCGAGGCTCACTATCGACAATATCCCGCAATTCAGCTGAATGAAGGGCTATTACCTGATGGGATTTCACCACCTCCAGGCTGGGATCAGCCCAAGCCATCATGGTTCGACTGCAGTCGGTACACCTGAATGGCCATCGATGAGCTTTGTCAACTGATTTATCTACCCATAGACAATGTACCTGGTGCACCACTACCTGAAGATACTCCTGACAAAGAAACTATAGACCCCCAGAAGCCTGATCTGACTTGTACCCCTGATCCAACAACGACCAAGGCACATAGGCAGGTAGTTGGTGTGGAAAATGAGGGGGGGAAAGCATATGGCAAAGCAACTGGATTGTACAACAAGCATCGCAAGTACTCAGAACAATGGAATCCATGCCATCCAGTTCAGTCAGCACACGACTTGCAACATGCTCAATCATTTAGCGAGCAAACGACAACGTGCATAGATCAACATCTGACGCGTCGACTGGACAACTTCAATATTGACTCTTTCCAATCAGCGGATGCTCTACGAAAGCTCCTCTCTAGACTCGATTCCAGGCTCGGCAATGATAGTTGGATTGAAGATCATTCGCACATCTTTCGAACATTGTACTACAGAGATAGTTTCCGAAGTATCCAGTTCATTGTGGCTCATCTCCCATGTCAGAGGCACCTTGATGTTGAATCGGTGCACCTTACAGAATCGGAGAGTTGCCCAATATACAGCGGGATGACCATGGGCGATTGGTGGTGGGATACCCAAGATCAGCTTCCTGCCGGAGCGACGATTGTGCCAGTTATTTGTGCATCTGAAAAGACCCACTTGACCAATTTTTCTGGCGACCTGCATGCCTGGCCGCTGTATCTCACGATTGGTAATATTCGAAATGATATTCGCCGCACACCTATAATGCGCGCCTGGATTCTTGTTGGGCTGTTTCTGAGTCCCCTGAAATGTGCCAAAAATACTGACGAGGCAGGGCATTCCGTGTTGGAACAGTGCTCGCCCCACTCAGAAATCTTGACATAACTGTCCCCGGCTTGAAATGGAATTGTGCTGCTGGATTCCAGAGACAATGATACCCTTGTTTGGCTGCCTGGGTCGGGGAATATCCCGAACAAGTCATGCTTGCTCAAGTCTCATATGGCTCATGCCAGATGTGTGAAAGTCCTAAAGGTGCGCCGATGGGGCATTCGACTTTTCGACCACTTGATAACCCAAGTGATCAGCATGTCTACTTGGATCTTCTGGACAACACTAATATTGATGTTCTGCACACTCTTGGTGTTCATCCAATCTGCAACCACTTCTGGCAAAACCCTCTCTGCAATGTCTATTACCCTTGGCAGCCCAATGAATTGCATCAGCTGCTCCGGGGTTTAGTTAAAGACTTATTGCACTGGGTACTCAAATGCCTGAAAGCTAGAAATGTCAAGGATCGATTTGACAATCGATTCACATCAGTACCACGATCTCCAGGCCTCCAGCGCTTCTGTAAACCATTCGATTCATTGACAAGTGGCTCCTGGAAGGGAAAAGAAATCCGGGGCATGATCAGAACACTGGCAGTGAATTGCGCTCCAATTCTTGACTGCTCCCAGGATGCCGGGAAAACTGTGGTGAAAACAGCCCCTGATGAAATGGCGATGGGAGCAGCATGGGCATTATGTGAATTCTCTCTACTTGTCAGCCAACGAAATCATTCTGATCTATCCCTCTCAGTACTAGACGATGCACTGAAGCGATGTTACATGATGAAGGGTGCTTTTCGAGAACAGAAAGTGTCAAAGTCTGCGAAGGCCAAAGTGGATGAACTGTTAGCAAGAGAATCCCATCAGTTACGAGAACAAATCATTCATAAAATCCGTGCTGCAATGGACATTCAGCTGTACGGGGCTGAACAGGTTACCACATCAAAATGAAGGCAATTTCGATTGCCCCTGAATGGAGCCTGACAAGGGGCAACCATATGGTTAGATGCTGATCGGCAGAGGGCAATTGAGCAATTGGAGCGCGGAATCGATCACGTGACACCTGCTAAACGCAAGCTTCTCGATAAATCATTCGAACATCATGAGCAACATCTATTGCAGGAAGTCAGGACTAAGGCAACCAGTCCCAGATGCACATTCACCAAAACACTTGCTCCAATGAAGACTGCTGCAGAAGAGGTGGCTTGCAGGGCTGTATACATGACCGCCGACAAGGGTCTGCAATTTCAGGTCCGTCCATCCGATGCTGACACTGCAGCTGCAACCTGGAGTATCACTGATACCGACCGCGTCGTGAATCAGCTGGAGAGAGAGATGTATGGCATCACTTCGAAAGACCAGATGCGGTTCATGAAGGAATTCTGCATCCACTTGGTCAGGTTTGAATGTTGGTGGCAGGCAATCGGCGTTCAGGAGCTCCGGAAATCATCGAACAGCGTGTACTACATTTCGAAAATCCGAAGATGCATCTTGTGAGCCATATATTAGAGTCAATGAGGCGAATGGGTTCCGTCAACAATTTCACCACTAATATTCCTTCATGGCTACATATCGGCAATGTAAAAGAGGCATATTGATCTACCAATAACGTCAATTACATTGAACAGATACTCACGCACAATCACCGGTGTACCGGTCTTGACTATACGGAGGAGACACTATCGTATCTTGCCCTTCATGGCTGGTACGACATTGACTCTGCAGAAATTTTCAACCTACTATCAGCTGCCAATAAACAGCGAAATACCCGCAGAGCACATCTTTTATGCCACCAGGATTATCAGGAAGAGCCATTTTTCCGCCTCGTATCACAACAGGTACATCATTTGAGAGAAATTCATGTCCGCGGAGTGTGCAGAAGTATGAAATTAACCTCACTCAGGGATGCTTCAGAAGATTTCGGAATTCCCAACTTTGGACAGCTATTCCGTGCACAAATTGAAGAGGACTGGGGACATGAAGTTTGTGGACTGGTGCTCGGATATGATCATAATGTACTCATAGACAGTATATTTATCAAACTTCAGCAAGGGATGTTGTACTACCGTCAACCATTTCACTGCCCTACATCTGTTGAGCGTCTGGGACTTCATTGCAAGGTAGAATATACCAATGCCAACCAAGGGATAATGTCTGAATCTCATAACATCTGGGTCAAATATACGGACAGTGACCTTGATAACATCTTCCAAGACCGAGTTCCTTCTTTTCCTGTATTATACTTCAGCTGGACTCCACCGAATCAGATCCTCCAATTTCAGAAGCGCCCGCCTGCCGGGAAAACAATATTTACCTTTTCTCAGAGGTGCCAGAAGACTCCACAATGGATATTAAATCCTCAAGCTCAAGAATATGCGGTGGTGATTCCAACAAAGTACAAAGATCCGCATGGTTGGGCTGATTGTTTTGACAGGTTCATCCGGGTTGTTGAACAGACTGATAAGATTCATATTGTACTTGTCGGCGCAATTGTTGGACCAGCACATTTGGTGCGAGAGAATGCTGCATCAGATAGAATCGATAGAGTATGGCTTGTAAATAATCATGTGGATTTAGATACCTACTGGACTGTGTATTAAAGTTACAATGCCTGAATCAAGGTGTGCAGGAGGAAGATAGTTAATTGAATTGTAGTATTTGATATAAACATTATAATAATGAGTCCCAGAGAGTATGACTCCAGGTTTGAGGTGCACTGGAATACTCTTGGAGACGCGGCCAATACTCCCAATAGCTCTGAAATTCCCACATCCTAATAGTTTGATTTGGACGCATTTTGAAGACAACTATACACTCTTTAGGATATTCTTGTATTCTGGTCCACAACTTCCAGAGCATTTAAGAGCACCGGTGAAGTAGTCTCGGAGCATCTGAGATCACATCGCTTTGCATTAAGTCCATGTTGTAGCATCTGGGAGCATCTGGAAGGATCAGTGTGGCTGTTCAGAGTTGCTGAGTTGTTCAGTTATGACTTCCAAACCATTTTACATTTTGCTGATGAAGGCATACAGACACTTCGCAACACGTTATCACAGTGTACAATCACATGCTCGATCACATGGATGGCGTTATGCGAGCTTTCGCTAAGAAGACGACACAATAGACGGAAGACTTCTTCTTCACCGTGAAGTTCGCTCGACAGAAGCTGTCCAGATATATTGCTGAAGTGACTCCGTCAGCGGGTACGGATCTCATTTCAGCAAACATCCTCAATCGTTTCCGGAAGTTGTGATCATATAGGAAGTGAGGCAAGGGAATGGATATTAGTTCTGAGGACGAGACATTCTATACCACCCGATACCAAATGACCTTTCTGAAGTATCTGGAGAATGAACACAGTGCCAAACATCGATGTGCGTCAGTAAGTAATCCTGAAGGCATACCGAGCACCAATCTCGTCCCCACCACCACGGGTGCAGGATCCAGTCAATCATCCTTGGATTCATAAGATTTATCCAGTGATGATGAAGAATACTTGATGACTAGCAATGTGGCTGAAATGACACCCAGACGAAGAGATTGCGCAGCACGCTGATTGACCGCCGCCAGGCTCTATTTCAATTCACCACCTGAAGCACCAAAGAACTGGGGGCAAATGAATCTGAATCTAATTGATTACCACTCCGACCCAATGGCGATTAGCAGTACATTTTGGTTACCGGACATAACTGACTGCTGGCGCCCACAACAGGAAATGCACTCAAAGTACGCTGAGCTCTCAAGTGTGGCGAGCAACATATTCTCTATCATACTACATGGTGTCGGAGTGGAGGCCAGTTGTTCCCTTGGCCTTTTGGTGATCGGCTGGAGGCAGTCATCAGCAACAACCCTAGTTTCCGTCTGAAACACCCGGGTGTTCCGGACGGCTCTGACGGCTCTGGCGGAACCTCGTACCCTCTGACGGAGAAT